>VSSQ01000393.1_pt1 | contig 33622 bp, 37 predicted proteins | sample 4763081 | NCBI WGS metagenome assembly VSSQ01 (sample SAMN12137344, study PRJNA551015) | bioreactor metagenome | isolation source: SDC9 anaerobic chlorinated ethene degrading culture | place: USA: Knoxville, Tennesee | collected 2015-01-01
ATAAGGGTGAAAAATTAGCGAACTACTGGATCAGCCGAAGCAGAGCACCCGAACGTAAGGAAAATGCGATTCGCGAGGATTCGCGGAGATTCGCGGTTCTTTTATCTCATACACTCACACTAATGCCGTACACGAAACCGAAGTACATCTCATAAGCACGTCAATTTTTTTCATTTGAGATCACACCGCGTAACTCCTATTCCTATTCTCTGATAATGATGAGGGTCGTCTGTTCGGCCAGTTTTGTTTTGTTAATGTCGTATACGCTGAGGGTGACGCTGATCGAGGATCTGTTTGCCGTATTTGGGTAGAATGTCGACAGGTTTCCGTCATATGTTCCCCCGCCGGTAAAATACTGCGTGCTCCCTACCCGAAACTCTGTGTCGCAGGTGATGGTTACCGAGGCCGCAGGGGTTTTCGGGTCGTTCAGGTTTATCTGCAGTGCAGGAAGGTTCTGTCCATCCACGTTGATATATCTCCCGGCGATGTCTGTTCTCCAGATCTCGGTGGAGGTCGTTCCGATCAGGGGGATGTGATGCGCGGAATCTCCGGTCCCCTGGAGGGATTCTCCTCCGATCTTGTAATTCCCAACATATTTCCCGATGGTATCTTCCGGGACGCTCGTGTATAATTTTATTTTTATCTCGGCAGTTGTTTTGGTTTTTCCGCCGGTATAATATGCCGTATATGTGATCACAAACTCCTTTTCTGAGGACCCGGCGAATGCCTCAATGGGATATACATAATCAACATTCACCGGTACAAGTAACTCCTCTGTGTCTGCTCCGGTATATCCTAAGTTAAGCGTCCAGTGTGAGATGTTAGTAATATTCGTGTAGGTGGTGATGTCCTTCAGACCGATCCTGGTTGGTTTATAGGCTGCATATGTTGCTACAAGTATCAGTTTTTCCGTATTTACTTCCTGGATCGCTTGTCCTTCTGCTTCCAGACACATAGTTTTCGTCAAAAGTACCTGCGTGGTCCCGTCAGCAAATACCCCCGTTACAGTGACAAAATAGCTCCCTTTGGGAAATCCTGTGTCGAATCCGATAGGGATGCTCATCCCTTCAAAAAAGGATTCCTGTGCAGGGTCGGGCGTTCCGATGAATATGCCGGCGGGTGTGCTGACCGAAACATATACTGATTTCAGGGCTGATCCGCCGCCTGTTTTCCAGAGATGGATCATGAGGGGGTCGGCGCTGCTGCCTGTCGCTTCGGCGGTAAGATAGAGGTGTTTTGGATCGGCAGTATCGCCGGTAAAACTGAAGAACAGCAGGGCCGATGCTCCGATCAGAACCAGAGTTAGAAAAATGAGAAGTATGACGCTGATCGTCGGGGATATGCCGGATTCAACTCTCTGTATCATGAAAAAATACCGAACGCAGACGTTATTGTACTGTATCTCCTTTTTTGAAACATCATAAGTCTTTCTGTGTTCAGGTCCGCTTTTCTTTCTCCGTCTCCCCTTTTTCGCATTTGGTTATTTTGCATTCCGGCGCTATTCAAATGTGAGGGGTCTTTTTTCCCGTCTGCATCAGACCTATATGTTCTCACGACCAATGTCTAGGTATTATGGTGCAGTCATACGAAGATATGTTAAAGACCGCGTATTCCGGGATGGGCGAGCCTACGGAGACGGGCGAACGGTTTGTCATGCCGAAGCCGAAGATCTATATCGAGGGTAAAACGACGGTTCTTGAGAACTTTTCAGATATCATCGATTCACTCAACCGCGATAAGGATCATTTCATGAAGTTCATGTTAGGTGAGCTCGGTACTGCCGGAAAGATCGACGGAAACCGCGCGGTGTTCAATGGAAAGTTCGAGCAGGCACAGTTCGATGCGATCGTTGAGACGTATGTCGGCGATTACGTCATCTGTTCCGAGTGCGGCCGGCCTGATACGAAACTTGTGAAAGATGACCGCGTTTTGATGCTTCTCTGTGAGGCGTGCGGATCAAAGCGGCCGATCCGTAAAAGAAAGGCGAAGACCGAGGTCCAGGGTCCTGCTATCGAAGAGGGCAAGGAGCTTGAGGTCCATATCGAGTCTATCAGTAAGAAAGGCGACGGCGTTGCAAGAATCGGCAAATACATCCTGTATGTTGCCGGGACAAAAGCCGGCCAGAATGTCAAGGTCCGGATCACGAGGATCTCCGGGCAGGTCGCCTTCACTCAGAAAATCCTCTAACCTTTTTTTTACCGCCTACCCCACAATTATATAGTGTCGCCGAGCGAATCTATAAGGGAATGAAGCTGAAGATTATCGAGCTTGAGAAGGATAAAATACGGATCACCCTGGAAGGTGAGGGGCACACAATGGTCAATGCATTGGTGGATGAGATCCTTGCAGATCCTGAAGTGGACGTTGCCAAATATGTGATCAAATACCAGTTTTCCGACCCGGAACTGTTTGTCACCATGAAGCCCGGGGCTGTAAAAGACCCGATCACTGTCATCCGTGAAGCCGCGCAGCATATGGTCGACCGCTGCGATGCTCTTCTTGCCTGTCTGAAAAACTAATACTTTTTTCCTTCCCCTCCTCAAGGGAATAGGCGAAGTATTATATTGCTCTAACCCTTACATAATAGAGCACTCAGTTTAGTGGAGCAGTATCTGGCATACTGCGAGTGTCGATCTGCATATGATCTGAAATAGATTCTGTGCAGCCTTCCGATTCGTCGGGAGGAAAGATGCGGAGTTCTCTGTAGACGTAGCCAAGCCTGGTATGGCGCAGGTTTGCTAAACCTGTGTCCCCCTGGGACTCGAGGGTTCAAATCCCTCCGTCTGCGCTTAACGTACGCAACACACACACATTATGTGTGTTTCAAATTTAGACTAAACTCTCCAAAAGAGAGGCGAAAAAATGGTTGAAGAGTCAGAATTAAAATATTTTGTGCGGATCATTAACACTGATCTGGACGGTACCCAGCCTGTTCAGCTTGCGCTGACCGGCATTAAGGGCATCGGCCTCCATGCCGCACTTGTCATTGCCCGCCGTGCCGGCGTTGATGTCCATGCTACCATGGGTCTCTTAGGCAATGACGATGTGGCCGCGATTGAAGAGCAGGTGAAAGCATATCCTGCCTCAGTGCCAAAATGGATGGTCAACCGCCCGGTAGATGTGTATTCGGGAGAACCGAAACACCTCTACGGCAGCGACCTCTCCCTTGCGAAGGAAGATGACATCAACCTCATGAAGAAGATGCGGTGTTACCGCGGTATCCGTCATGAGAATGGTCTCAAAGTTCGCGGACAGCGTACGAAAGCAACCGGCAGATTTGGAAAGATCGTCGGTGTCTCCAAGAGGCGGAACTAATCAGGTGATTTAAATGGGATACCCAGGAAAGAACACCAAACAATACTCTTCCCCGAAGCGCCGCTTCGAGAAGTCGCGTATTGAATCAGAACGCACCCTTGCGATCACCTATGGTCTGCGTAACAAACGCGAGATCTGGAGAGCTACCGAAGTCCTCAGAAAACACAGAGGAGGCGCTCGTGAAGTTCTTGCAATGACCTCAGCTATTGGTGAAGCTCCAAAGACTATTGCCCGTCGTGACGAACTTGTCGGAACGCTCCAGCGTTACGGCCTTCTCGGCCCGGATGCATCAATGGATAACATTCTGTCTTTAAAGGTGGAAGATGTCCTTGAGCGCCGTCTCCAGACGATCGTCTACCGCAAAGGTCTTGCACGCAGCCCGAAACAGGCACGTCAGCTTATCACGCACGGACACATTGCCATCAATGGTCAGCGTGTCAGCGTTCCAAGCTACATGGTCACGATCGCAGAAGAGGCAGGAGTTATGTATTATGCAACCTCCAGTCTTGTTGATGACGCCAATGGCGAACGTCAGCGTATCATGAATCAGAGGGCATAATCATGGCAGAAGCAACTGAAAAATGGGGCATTGCCCACATCTTTGCCTCGTTTAATAATACCATCATCACCGTCACCGATCTTTCAGGCGCAGAAACCGTCTGCAAGTCAAGCGGCGGTATGGTCGTTAAGCAGGCCCGCAATGAGTCCTCGCCCTACGCAGCAATGCAGATGGCGATCAACATTGCCCAGGCCTCCAAGGACAAAGGCATCACCGGACTTCACATCCGTGTCCGCGCTCCCGGAAACGGCAGACAGCGGTCACCAGGACCCGGCGCCCAGGCTGCGATCCGTGCACTTTCACGTGCAGGTATGCGCATCGGCAGAATCGAAGACGTAACTCCGGTACCACACGACAGCATTCGTGCCAAAGGTGGCAGAAGGGGCAGGAGAGTCTGAATGGATCTGGTATTCAGCAGGCTCGATGACTCTGTCGCACGTTTTACTATTCACGGAGCGACCCCTGCATTCGCTAACGCACTTCGTCGCTCGATGATCGGTGAGGTGCCAACCCTCGCCATCGAAGATATCCGTATCTATGATAATACCAGTGTTCTCTTTGATGAGATGCTGGCACACAGACTAGGACTCATCCCAATTAAAACCGATCTCTCGCAGTATGTTCCAAGAAGCGAATGTTCCTGCGGCGGCGCGGGATGTCCTCACTGCACTGTAATGTTTACCCTGAGTGTTGAAGGCCCGAAGATGGTCACCTCCGGTGATCTTATCTCTATGGACGAAAACATCGTCCCGGTCCACAACAACATTCCTATCGTCAAACTTTGGGAAAATCAGAAGGTCGTCTTAGAGGCAGTGGCAGAAGTTAACTACGGGAAAGAGCATGCCAAATGGCAGCCGACTCTCGCCTGCGGTTACTCTGAATATCCGGTCATCACCATCAAAGATACCTGTGACGGCTGCGGAAAATGTGTTGCAGAATGTCCCCGTGACGTTTTGGAACTCACGAAAGATACCGTCAGCATCCGTGTTGTAAACGGCGAAAGCAAGGAAAAAGACTGTTCGTTATGCCGTCTCTGTGAGACTGCATGTATGGACAGCGGCATCGGCGAGGACCCGGCCATTATTATTAGTGCAGACAGCACGAAGTTCATCTTCGTTGTTGAAAGCGACGGGTCACTGCCGGTGAAAGAGATCATTGAAAGAGCACTGCTGCATATCAAATCACGATCTTCAGATCTGATTGAAGCATTACAGGAGGGACTGTAAATGAATAAAACTAACCCACGTCTCGAATCCTTAATCATGATGCTTAAACGCGCATCCCGGGAGAACGAGGCAAACATCTGGCGTGAGATTGCCGGTCGTCTGAACACGTCCAGCAAGAATCAGGCAGAAGTGAACGTCGGTAAAATCAACCGCTATGCAAACGAGAATGAGATCATCCTGGTTCCGGGCAAAGTGCTCGCAGCAGGCGTGATTGGTACATCAGTATCAGTTGCAGCTCTCAACTTCTCCGATGCAGCCCGTGAGAAAATAACTGAAGCAAAAGGCACCTGCATGACAATCGAAGAGCTTGTTGCTGCAAATCCGAAAGGAAGCCGCGTAAGGATCCTGAGGTGAGATGAGTATGGTAACAGTTATTGATGGAGAAAATCTCCTTCTTGGAAGACTTTCCAGTATTGTTGCAGCCCGCATCCTCGCCGGTGAGGAGATTGCAATCATCAATGCCGAGAAGGTCATCGTATCCGGTGCCCGTGCAATGGTCTTAAACGAATACCAGGTAACTCGTGTTCGCGGATCTGTTGAGGGAGGTCCATTCTTCCCAAGACGCCCGGATCACCTTGTAAAACGCACCATTCGCGGAATGATCCCCTACAAGACACGGCCGGGAGCAGCAGCTTTCCGCCGCGTCAAGGCATACGTCGGAGTTCCTTACGAATTCAAAGGCGTAGAGGCAGAAGTTCTGGAAGCCGCACACCGGAAACGGTTAAGCGGAGCCAGATATATCTCTGTTGGTGAGATCAGCAAAAACCTTGGAGCAAAATTCTAAACAGGTGATCTAAGATGAAAATTATTAACACCAGTGGAAAAAGAAAAACCGCAATTGCCCGCGCAACCCTTCGTGAGGGAAAAGGCAGAGTCAGAATCAACTCTGTCCCCCTTGAAGTTTACGGCAACGAGATCATCCGTATGAAGATCTCCGAGGCACTTGCACTTGCACCAGGATCCATCGACAATGTCGATGTTGATATTGATGTCTCCGGCGGAGGCGTCATGGGTCAGGCAGAGGCGATCCGCACGGCACTTGGCCGCGGTATTCTTTCCTGGACCAATGACCCGAAGATCAAGGAAGTGTACCTCTCTTACGACAGAACACTCCTTGTCAACGACTCCCGTCAGAAAGAAGCGAAGAAGCCTCATGGACGCGGTGCCCGTGCACGGTTCCAGAAGTCTTATCGTTAAGGCACAGCATACAGAATATATGCGGGGGCAACCCCACATATCAACAATTTAATAAGGACGTAAAGATAACTTATGATACCAGTTCGATGTTTCACCTGTGGAAAAGTAATTTCTACTGTATGGGAAGAATATCAACAGAGAAAAGCTGCAGGCGAGGATCCGAAAGAGATTCTTGATTCACTCGGGTTAGACCGATACTGCTGCAGAAGAATGCTTATCTCTCACAAAGAGACTGTTGATGAGTTGTATCCGTACACGTGAGACATGAATGAATTGCGGGGTCGTAGGGTAGCCTGGACCATCCTATTACGTTCGGGACGTAGTGACCTGAGTTCGAATCTCAGCGACCCCATTTTTCCATTCTCTCTTATTTGTGGATGTGATTTTCTATGACATATACTCGTTATGAACGTGCCCGTATCGTCGGGGCGCGTGCTTTACAGATTTCTATGGGAGCTCCGGTTCTCGTGAAAACTGCAAAGATTGATCCTCTTGACATTGCGTTAGAGGAGTTCGACGCTGACCGGGTCCCAATAACGGTGAAACGCCAGTTCGGTGTCCGGTCAGAGGTGCTGTAAGTATGACTGAAATTGCTGACATTTTACTTAGGACAATTCTTGACTCGCGCGGGAATCCCACTGTCGAAGCCGAGATCTCCACGATCTCCGGCGGATTTGGCCGGGCATGCGCTCCCAGCGGAGCTTCGACCGGTATCTATGAGGCAAAAGTTCGTCCGTGTGATGAGGCCGTTTTCGAAGCGCGGGAACATCTGATCCCGAAACTTATCGAACTCGACTCTGCGGATCAGCGCGGATTTGACGAGACCCTTCACGAGATCGACGGAACGGCTGACCTTTCCGGGATCGGCGCCAACATCGCCGTTGCTCTTTCGCTTGCGAATGCAAAAGCTGCCGCAAGTTCCCTCAACATGGAACTTTACCAGTATCTTGGCGGCGCGTTCATTTCCCAGACTCCGCTGCCGTTAGGCAATGTTATTGGCGGCGGCGCTCACGCCGTTGACGCAACCGATATCCAGGAGTTTCTGATCATACCGACCGGTGCATCTACGGCTGCCGAGGCAGTATTCACGAATGCACTTGTTCACAAACGTATCAAAGAGATCCTCATTGCGCGCGGCAAGGGCTGCGGAAAGGGTGATGAGGGTGCATGGGCTCCGCACATCGCTGACCTGGAAGCCTTTGAAATCGTGAACGAAGCTACCAACAAAGTCTTTGACGAGACCGGCATTGAGGTCCGTATGGGTATTGATGTTGCCGCGTCAGAGCTGTGGGATGCTGCAAGCGGGAGATATGTCTATAAGAATGCAAAGCGAACTACTGAGGAGCAGATTGCATACATTGCAGACCTGACCGAGACCTATAACCTGCTTTTTGTCGAAGACCCGATCCAGGAAGAAGATTTCGCAGGGTTTGCACGTATCACCGAGGAAGTATCCGGCCGTGACACCCTTGTCTGCGGCGATGACCTGTTCGTTACAAATATTGTCCGTCTGGAAGAAGGCATCAGAAATGATGCCTGCAACTGTATTCTGATCAAACCAAATCAGATCGGGACCCTTTCCGACACCTTTGAAACGATCAGTCTCGCCCATGATTACGGGTATGAAACGGTCATGAGCCACCGATCCGGTGAAACGACCGACAACACCATCGCACATCTCGCAACAGCTTTCAACTGCTGCTTTATGAAGAGCGGTGTCGTCGGCGGAGAGCGCATTGCTAAATTAAATGAACTTATAAGAATTGAGGAGCATTTCTAAAATGACCGACAATGAACTTGGAATTGAATTAAACGAACCATTAGTATCCGTAGAAGAATATCTTGCCGCCGGTGTCCATATCGGAACCCAGCAGAAAGACAACGACATGAAAGACTTCATCTACCGTGTCAGAGCTGACGGTCTCTATATCATTGATATCAGAAAGACCGATGAGCGCATCAAACAGGTAGCAAAGTTCCTTGCACGCTACGAGCCTGCAAAGATCTTCGTCGTTACTTCCCGTCAGTACGGTCAGTACCCGGCACAGAAGTTCGCAGATACGATCGGTGCACTCTCCCACGTTGGCAGATTCATCCCCGGAACCTTAACCAACCCGAAACTCCCGAAGTATGTTGAACCCTCGGTTGTCATCGTCACCGACCCAATCGGCGATGCCCAGGTCATTACCGAGGCAGTCCAGTCAGGTATGCCGGTCATTGCACTTTGTGATATCAACAACCGTACAAACAATGTTGATCTCGTCATCCCGACCAACAACAAGGGACGCAAAGCACTCTCGATGGTCTACTTCCTGTTAACCAAAGAGTTCCTCAGACAGAAAGGCATCGTCTCGTCCATGACGGTCGAAGACTTCGAGTCCGAGTTCTAAAGCTGACAAAAGCCCAAGGCGCAACTCAGCATAACAATAGAAAATCCCCCTACATTTTTTTGTTTGATTTCAGACGCTTATTCCTTCTTCTGATATTTTTACAGCCCTGTCAGAATCAGAAGGCATTTAAATAAATATCCCCTTACATAATGTAATCTCGATAAAAATGCTTGACCAAGATAATATATCTCATCTATTGGACATTCTCGGAAACCGGAACCGCCGGCGGATCCTTGATCTTCTCCGGCAGAAACCCTGTTTCGTTACCGAAATATCCGATCGTCTGGTCATCAACCCGAAAGCCGTCATCGAACACCTTGCGATCATGCAGAGGGAAGCAGTCATCTCCAGTTATCAGGATGACAAACGGCGAAAATACTACTATCTTGTGAATGATTTCACCCTCTCGGTCCAGGTCACGAAAACCGAGCAGCCTCCCGAGCCGGTCTGTGCCGAAAACGGAGATGCGCTCCCGCTGACCGATAAGATCCTGATGATCCGCCGGCTTCTTGACTCCAGGGAAAAACTCATTGAAAATCTTGAAGCTGTGGAAAAGGATATCGACGAGATGATGGGGGATGTGATCGTAAACGGACGAACCGTCTTTCAGAACAACATCGAAGCCGAGCTTCTTCTCGCTTTGGTGTATGCTCCGTTGACCCCGATCGAACTGTCCGATACCAGCGGGCGAAGCATACCTGAAGTGACAGCAGCTCTGCGCTCTCTTGCATCCAAAGGCTATGTTCACGCGCAAGGGGGCCGATACCTGCTGTGCGGCCTTCCGCATCAGGCACCGGAGACCACGGAACTCACCTCCTAATAAGAAATCTCTATAACCCTGCAAACAAAATACTACTGAGATGCGGTAATGGTCTAATGGCATGACAGGGGCTTCCCAAGCCTCTAATCCGGGTTCGATCCCCGGTTATCGCATTCGATTTTTATGATGCCTCATCACGCAATCAGCCTCATCGCCGAAAATCAAAAAGGTATTCTCAGAGATATCGGTTCGGTCTGTGCTGAACACAATGCGAACATCACCTCCATCCAGCAGGAAATACTTACCCGGGGATCTGACAAAGGATGTGCCTGGGCAGATATCGAGATCGAAGGGGGCGATGAAATCAATGCGATTCTCTCCGAGCTCAGGATCGTTTCCGGCATTCGTGAGGTCGTTTTGCACGACACGTTTGGGGAAATTTTTGGAAAGCGCGTCATCATCATCGGCGGTGGGGCCCAGGTTGCCCAGGTCGCGCTTGGAGCAGTGAACGAGGCCGACCGGCATAATATCAGAGGCGAACGCATCTCCGTTGATACGATCCCGCTTGTCGGAGAGGAGAATCTCGCACGCGCCGTTGAGGCAGTCGGCCGCCTCCCCCGCGCCTCGATCCTTGTTCTTGCTGGTTCATTGATGGGCGGCGGGATAACCGCTGCCATAAAATCCATCCAGGCGGACGGCATCCCGGTGATCTGTCTCAAAATGGCGGGAAGCGCCTCTTCGGCAGCCGATCTCGTCGTTACCGACCCGATACAGGCCGGGGTCATGGCAGTTATGCATATCAGCACGATCGGCGTATTTGACATCGAAAAAGTAAGGGGAAAAGAGTTCTGATGACAACACCAGCAGAAGAAAACAGAATCGAAAAAGCCGTCCGTGTTTTATCCCGCGACGGGCTTGTCGTATATCCTACGGAAACGGTCTACGGACTCGGTGCGGACGCTTTATCGGAGACCGCGGTCATCAAAGTTTACGAAGCAAAACAGCGGCTTCTTGGAAAACCGATCTCGGTCGCCGTTTCCGATATCGAGATGATCTGCGGTATCGCCGAGGTCAGCCCGTTTGCGGAACGGTTCATCAGCAAATTTCTTCCGGGTCCGGTCACGATCGTTCTTCCGGTGAAGAACTGTCTGCCGGGGGATCTGTCCGGAGGGACAGGTACGATAGGGATCAGATATCCGGATCACGCTCTCGCTCTTGAACTGATATCCGCGTTCGACTGCCCGATAACCGCGACCTCTGCAAACATCTCCGGGGAAGTATCGCCGGTCAGCGTCGATCAGGTCAACGTCCCCCATGATTATCTGATTGACGGCGGCCTCCTTCCCGGTATTCCCAGCACGGTCGTTAACCTTGACACAAGGAAGATCGAACGTCCCGGTGCAATGCTTGATGAGATTGCTCGGTTCTTTGTTGAAAACAGCAAATGAAAAAAACATACCCGGTATCCGGCATGACCTGTTCGGCCTGCTCTCTTCACGTGGAGAAGGCCGCAAAAAGTGTGGAAGGCGTACGATCCGCCTCGGTGAATCTTCTGGAAAATCGTCTGGTCGTTGAGTCGGACGATGTTTCGGATGATCAGATCAGACAGGCCGTCCGCGCAGCCGGATATGATCTGGTGCTGGGCGAACCGTCCCGTGAGGGTTCGCTCCTTCGCCCGATGAAAATCAGGCTCCTCATCTCTTTTGCATTTCTTATCCCTCTCATGTATATCTCCATGGGCCACATGTGGGGATTTCCCTTTCTTGAGTGGGCCCATGACCCGGCAAATGCCGGAATATTTGCTCTTGTTCAGCTTGTACTGACCATTCCGATCGTCATCGCGAACAAAAAATACTACACATCCGGGATCCCGGCACTCTTCCGCCGTGCGCCGAACATGGACTCGCTTGTTGCGATCGGCTCTCTTGCGGCGCTTACGTACGGACTTTATGCCATCTATGCTATTTTTTCAGCTCTTTCTATCGGTGATATGGCTGCCGCAGGCACCTGGTCCATGGACCTCTACTTTGAATCGGCAGCGATGATTCTTTCGCTCGTTACGATCGGCAAGTATCTGGAGGCGAGATCGAAAGGAAAAACCACCGAGGCAGTCAGAAAGCTCATCGACCTTGCGCCGAAGACGGCAACGGTTCTTCTTGACGGCGTTGAGGTCATTATTCCGGCCGAACAGGTGGCGGTCGGCGATCTCATCGTGGTCAGACCGGGCGCCGGTATCCCGGTCGACGGAACGATTACAGAAGGTTCGGCGCCGATCGATATGTCGGCTTTGACCGGCGAAAGTATTCCCGTCTTAAAAAACCCGGGTGATTCCGTCGCGGCGGGAACGATCTCGCTTGGCAGTTTCACGTTCCGTGCGGAAAAGGTCGGCGAGGATACGACACTTGCCGCGATCGTTGAACTCGTCCAGAATGCCAATGCATCCAAGGCGCCGATCGGGAAAATCGCTGATAAAGTCAGCGGTATATTCGTACCTCTGGTGATCAGCATCGCAGTTATTTCCGGGATCGTCTGGGTTGTTCTCGGCCAGTCGTTTGCATTTGCTCTCTCCATAGCGATCTCAGTTCTCGTGATCTCCTGCCCCTGTGCTCTTGGACTGGCGACCCCGGTCGCCATTATGGTTGCGACCGGGAAAGCGGCTTCTCTTGGGATTCTGATCAAATCCGCTGAAGCTTTGGAGACTGCAGGACGAGCTGACACGATCCTTCTGGATAAAACAGGGACCGTCACGATAGGAAAGCCGGCGGTCACTGAGGTCGTCACGCTCTCCGGGACCAGAGATGATCTTCTCTCGGTCGCCGCTTCGGTCGAATCCGCATCTGAGCATCCCTTATCCAGAGCGGTCATCACCTATGCGGAGGAGAATGGGATCACATTTGTGAAAGCTCAGGAGTTCACCGCGGTCCCGGGACGAGGAGTGTCGGCTTTGGTAAACGGGAATAAAACGTATGCCGGAAATGCGGCTTTCATGCAGGAGAATGGGATCTCCCTCCCGGGTCTCAGATTGACCGGCACCCCGCTCTATTTTGCGAGTGAAGATACGCTGCTTGGCGTCATCTCGGTTTCCGATAAGATCCGCCCCACTTCCGCGGCAGCCGTTTCCGCACTTAAGGATCTCGGTCTGGATGTGGTTCTTCTGACCGGGGACACGCTTTCTGTTGCCGAATCTATTGCCCGGCAGCTGTCCATCGAGAAGGTGATCGCTGAAGTTATGCCTGCGGAAAAAGAAGGTCAGGTCAGAACGCTCCAGGAAGCCGGGCATCATGTCATCATGGTTGGAGACGGGATCAATGATTCTCCCTCTCTTGCGAGGGCAAATGTAGGTATCGCGATCGGTGCAGGTTCAGATATAGCACTTGAATCCGCCGACTTCGTCTTAATGAAAAGCGATCCCTGGGACATTGTCTCGGCGATCCGTCTGAGCCGTGCTGCTCTTCGAAACATCAAGCAGAATCTCTTCTGGGCTTTCATTTATAATACGATCGGTATCCCTCTTGCGGCCGGAGTTTTTTTTGTTCCTTTCGGCTGGAAACTCTCTCCCGGGTTTGCCGCACTTGCGATGAGTCTGTCTTCAGTATGTGTCGTATTCAATGCTCTCAGGCTCAGATTTTTTACATCTGAAAATCCAATACCTTCTCAAGAGGAAACCATGAAAAAAATACTTGCCATTGACGGCATGATGTGCGATCACTGCAAAATGGCTGTTGAAAAAGCTCTCTCGCGGATCCCCGGGGTCGTTTCCGCAGTGGTGGATCTTGGTGCAAAAACAGCCGTGGTCGAGTTGTCGGCCGATGTTCCCGACGCTGAGTTTATTCGGGTGATTTCCGAGTCAGGTTACACAATTCTGTCTATTAAGTGATAAAATAGACAAAAATATTTACGTTTCTATTATATGTTCTACCGCAAATAATACTAATAGATTTTTTTACCGCTTGACCGGAGGATACTTATTTGACATTACATTACTCTGAAGAAAACAAACGTTCGCTGTATGAAGGACTTCTTTGCGGCTTCAAACGGGCGGGTGAACGTTCACCCGCGGCTGCATTTTACGGCAGACATATTTCGTTCAAACAGTTCATGGATGAGGTGCACGCTGTCGCGGCGGCCTTAGTGAAGCATGGTGTACAAAAAGGCGATTACGTCACTATTTTTCTGCCCAACATCCCCCAGGGAGTTCTGGCCATCTATGCAGTTAACAGGATCGGCGCAATATGCAATATGGTCCATCCTTTATCTGCTCAGGAAGATGTCGACTACGCAATAAAACTCACGGAAAGTAAGATCGTTCTTGCCTGCGAGGTGAACGAGGGCCTTCTCTCCGGAAAAAATATCGAGGTGATCAGGTGCAGGACCTCCGGCTACTTCCCGTCCTCCCCCAAGGGTTTTGTTCTTGACAAGGGATTCCGGTTTGTGATGCGTAAATATCCAAAGGCACAGAACACTGCAAACATCACGCTCTGGACCGATCTCCTTGAAGAGGGAAAAAAACTGCTCAAAGAAGGTTTCCAGCTGCCGGCGGATGATGTGAAAGCAGACGAGACCGCGGTTATCATGTACACCGGCGGAACAACGGGTGATTCGAAGGGAGTCATGCTCTCGAATTATGCGGTCAACTCCATGTCCATTCAGCTCTTAATCGACATCGGTGACGGCAAAACCGACGTGGGTGACGGGTTCCTCGCTATCCTTCCGATCTTCCATGCATTTGGTCTGGCAGTATCCGTCCACGCTCCGCTTATCTCCGGGATGAAACTTGTTCTTATCCCGAGATTCGATCCAAAAGGGTGTGCCCAGCAGATTTTCTCTGAGGATGTCCTCTTCCTTCCGGGAGTGCCGGCTTTGTTCGAACGTATGTATCCGTACTTTGAAAATAAAGATCTTTCACGGATGAAACTCATGGTCAGCGGAGGCGACCGCGTCTCCGAAGAGCTTGCGAATAAATATAATGTTCTCTTAAAGAAGTCCAAAGCTGATATTCTTTTCAGGACCGGGTATGGTCTGACCGAAGCCTGCGGCGCCTGTTCTCTCGTTGCAAACGAGTATGAAAAACTCCCGACCGGCTGCGTGGGTTCGCCAGTCACCGGCACAAAAGTCTGTGTCGTGAAACCGGGAACTACTGAAGTCGTTCCCGATGGTGTGGAAGGTGAACTTTGTTTCCTTGGTCCTTCGGTGATGAAGGGATACTACAAGAATGAAGAGGCAACAAAGGATGTTCTCCGCCTCCACGATGACGGGAATGTCTGGCTTCACACAGGCGATCTTGTCGTGATCAGGAAGGATGGAAACATCTGTTTCCGCTCCCGCCATAAAAGACTCGTGAAGGTCAACGGATATAATGTGTATCCGACCCTCATTGAGGAGACCATGCAGAATCATCCTGATATCAAACAGGTCTGCGCCGTTGCGACCCCCTGGAAGCTGGACAGAAAGATCAAACTGTTTGTTGTTCCGGAAAAACCGCTCGGCTCATTCGATGCGGCAGAAGAGGAAAAGATCCTGATCGAGTATGCGAAAGAGCAGATGAACCGCTGGAGTGTCCCGGTTATGGTGGAGTTTGTTGCTGATCTTCCCATGACGAAGTTCAACAAGATAGATTACCGTCTTCTGGAAAAACAGGAACTTTCCCGGGCGAACGAAAAAAAGCTTGCTGAGTAATAGTATGCCGCGTCCTGTATACAGAAACGATACAAAAACGGAACTGGAGTACTCTGACGAGACGAAGCGGTCTTTGTATGCCATGTTCACGTATGGCGTTGAACATGCCGGCCGCGAGGCGGTGGCCATTCAATATTTTGACAATCGGATATCGTATGGTGAACTGTATGATCTTGTAAACTCCTGTGCCGCGGGATTTCTTGAACACGGCGTAAAAAAAGGTGATTTTGTCACCATTTTCCTGCCGAATATCCCGCAGTGCGTCATTGCAGTTTACGCTCTGAACAGAATAGGGGCGATATGCAATATGGTCCACCCCCTTTCGACCTTGTCAGAACTGGAAAATGCCGTCAAACTTACGGAAAGTAAACTTATCCTCACCTTTGAGCTGAACGAAGGTCTTGCGGCCAATCTGGATGCCGATATCATCCGGTGCAGAACGCCTGGCTACTTCCCGGCGACTCCGAAAGGATTCGTGATGAAAACCGTGTACTCCTACTCGGTTCGAAAATCGGCGAAGGCGCCGGGCCGCGTCACAGAATGGACCGATCTTCTGGCAGACGGCGAAAAGCGGCTCCGGACACAACCTCTTCCCCCTTCCGATGTGAAAGCAGACGACACGGCAGTGATCATGTACACCGGCGGAACGACAGGGCCCGCGAAAGGCGTGATGATCTCGAACTGGTCGGTGAATTATGTCACGACACGTCTTCTTCTGGAGAACGTCACGCACACCGCCCATATCGGGGACGGATTTCTCGCGATCCTTCCTCTGTTCCATGCATTCGGTCTTGCGGTCTGTATCCAGGCGCCTCTTTCATCAGGTATGCGGGTCATGCTCTCTCCCCGGTTCAGTGATAAAGAGTGCAGCAGACTTCTCTTAAAGGAGAAAGTCGCCTATGTGATCGGCGTGCCCGCCATGTACGAGAGGATGTATCCTTATCTGAAAGGACACGACCTTTCCTTCATGAAGCATGTGGTCTGCGGAGGCGACTGGGTGAGTCATGATCTGGCATACCGGTATAATGAGATCCTCGGAAAGGACAAGGGCGGTGCAGAGTTCAGGCCCGGATACGGCCTGACCGAAGCCTGCGGGACCTGTTCTCTTACGCGAAATCAGTATCATGCTTTCCCGGAAGGCTGTGTCGGCATCCCAGTTGAGGGTACAGACATCTGCCTTGTGAAACCGGGGACCTGTGAACCTGTAACGGAAGGCGAGGAAGGGGAACTGTGTATACGGAGTCCTTCACTGATGAAAGGATATTATAAGAATCCCGAGGCAACGTCTGATGTGCTCAAACATCATCCGGACGGATATCTCTGGCTCCATACCGGCGATATATTCGTCATCGGCGAAGAGGGAAATCTCTGCTTCAGATCACGTATCAAACGTCTGGTGAAGGTGAACGGATATAATGTCTATCCGCCCCTGATCGAAGCGGCAATGGAGGGATGTCCGATCGTCGCCAAAGCATGTGCGGTTGGATTTAAGTGGCGGGACGACCGGCGTATCAAACTCCATGTGACGCTGAAACATAAGATGGATCACGCCGAAGCGGAAAAGCAGATCCTTGCCTATGCAAACGAGCATCTTAACCACTGGAGTGTTCCAAAGGCGGTCGTCATTCTTGATGAGATGCCGATGACAAAAATGAATAAACTGGATTATATGGCTCTGCAGAACAGAGAGTGATCCTCTCCTCTTTTTTAAAACACGTGTCTGTCCGGGTTTCACAGGAAGCCCTCTATCCCCACTCAGTGGGCTCATTCTGGTGATAATAGATCGCTCTGGTTTATGAGCTTGTTTTCATATGACCGCCAGCTATAATATGCTATCCTCCATATATTAATGGTTCATGTCAGCCCGCATATACAGAAATGATTCCATCACCAAATTAGAGTACACAGAGGAGACGAAACGGTCTCTCTATACAATGCTCACCTATGGTGGGATCCATGCAGGACCCGAAGCGACCGCCATTCAGTATTATAATAATCATATAAGCTATGCAAATCTGATGGAGCAGGTACATGCCTGTGCTGCAGGTCTGCTTCGTCATGGTGTGAAAAAAGGGGATTTTGTCACCATTTTCCTCCCGAATATCCCTCAAAGTGTGATCGCAGTTTATGCAATAAACAGAATAGGCGCGATCTGCAACCTCGTTCATCCGTTGTCGACGAAAGATGAACTGCGTTATGCCGTGGAACTGACCGGATCCAAAATAATTCTGACCTTTGAATTAAACGAAGAACACTGTTCTGATCTCGAAGCTGAGGTCATCCGCTGTAAAACCCCTGCATACTTCCCTTCAAATATCAAAGGCAGGATCATGAAAACGGTTTACAACCGTTCGGTCCGTCATGCCAAAAAAACCGCCGGAAAAGCCAGTGAATGGGATGCACTTCTTGCTGAAGGCCGTGAGTCCCTGAAAACCACACCCCTTCCGCCGCACGATGTACGGCCTGAGGATACTGCCGTTATTATGTACACCGGGGGAACGACCGGTCCCTCGAAAGGTGTCATGCTTTCCAATTCCGCCGAAAATTATCTGGCGACCGAGCTCATCTATGATTATGTTGAAGGCACTTCTCACATCGGCGACGGATTCCTTGCCGTCCTTCCGATCTTCCATGCGTTTGGTTTGACCGTTTGTGTCCACACCCCGCTTGCTTCAGGAATGCGGGTCGTTCTCTGTCCCAGATTCGATGCAAAAGAGTGCGCGGGTCTCATTGTCAAAGAAAAGATGGCATTTCTCTGCGGTGTTCCTGCGATGTATGAACGGATGTATCCGTATCTCAAAGGTAAGGATCTCTCCTGCGTCAAGCATCTGGTCTGCGGGGGAGACCGGGTCACTCTCGATCTCGCCTACCGGTATAACGATATTCTTGGCAGAGAACACGGCGGCGCAGAGTTCAGACCCGGCTATGGTCTGACCGAAGCAGGTGGTGCATGCGTCATTACCGATGTTCATTACACCTCTTTATACGAGGGCGGTGTCGGTGTTCCTTTCAAAGGAACGGAGATATGTGTTGTCGCTCCCGGCACGACGGATGTTCTTCCAAACACTGAGGAAGGAGAGTTGTGTATGATTGGGCCCGCCATCATGACCGGATACTACAAAAATCCGGAAGAGACCGCCGCCGTCCTGCGTAAGCATGCAGACGGCCGTGTCTGGCTCCACACCGGCGACATCGTCTCTATCGATGAAGGAGACAACATCAATTTCCGGTGCCGGTATAAGCGGCTGGTCAAGGTCAATGGATATAATGTCTATCCGCTTATGATCGAGGCAGTGATGGAAAAATGCCCCGTCATTTCTCAGTCGTGCGCCATGGGGATCCCATGGAAGGCTGACACACGAATCAAACTCTATGTCACTCTTTCGAAAAAGATGGATCCTGAGGTTGCAATAAAAGACATCATTGCCTTTGCCAAAGCAAATCTCAACCACTGGAGTGTTCCGGTCTCGGTCTCGATTCTGGAGAAAATGCCTCTTACCAAAATGAATAAAACAGACTATAAAGCACTGGAAAAGCACGAATAGCTTTTCTTCGTTTTTTTATCGTCAAAAAAATTATTTTTTGATTGAGTTCTTTATTAATGTCAGTCCGGCTGTTGTCAGGTATGCAACAAAAATCAGGAATGCCGCTACATATCCATAGGCTGCCGGAAGGACCTGCGGTAAAGCGAGAAGCAGAACGGCAAACAAAATGATTGCCGAGACGCCGATAATCACATCGAGTATCCAATCTTTCATACATGTACATTGTGCGTCGTGACTCTTATCCCTTTTCATATCCAATACATAGACATGGAAAAAACCGAGGCGCTAACGCTTCTTAAGCAGCACGTCGTCTCTCCCTCCCTTCTTGGTCACTGCCTCTCCACAGCTGCGGTGATGAAAGGTCTGGCCGCAGAGCTTGGAGAAGATGCGGTCCTTTGGGAAACGATCGGCATCCTTCATGACATCGATTTTGAGGAGATACACGAAGACATGGACAAGCACGGGATCGTCGGCTATGAAATACTCCGTGATGCAGGCATCGGCGATGAGACCGCACTCCCGATAAAACGTCATAACCACCTGCTGTTTGGATCCGACTACACAACACCCGTGGAAATATGTCTTCAGGTCGCAGACAGCGTGTCCGGTTTAATCGTTGCCTGTGCGTATGTCAAAGGAGGAAATATCACAGATGTTTCAGTAAAGACGGTCACCAAGAAATACAAGACCCCTTCATTTGCCGCCGGATGCGACCGGACAAGAATTGCTCTTGGAGACGCTCTGATACCCCGTGAACGTATGTATGAGATCGCTATTCGCGAGATCACGGATGTAAAAGATGAGCTGGGGCTGAGGTAATGTCTGCAGCTGCTCAGTCATCAGTCCTCCGTGATCTCCAGAAGGCTCACGGAAAGCTGCTGGACGTCTCCCGGTATATAATTCCCAGGGACGATCTTGCAATTGCCTGTGCGACGGTCAATGCTGTTGATTATAAAGGCGTTGCGATCGCGCGCGGTTCGAGTATCGGTTTCGGCGTCGATGAGCCGATCGTTCGTACCCTTCTTACCGTCCGGCGCTTCGATCCAGAAATTCGTTCAGCTGCATGTATCAGGTACGAAGATGATATCCTTCAAACCACGATCGAAACACTCCGTGACGTTGAGACCTATGATCCGGAAAAGTATCCGGCAGGTATTTCCACCATGGACTGGGGTATTGCTTCCGTGTGCAGAAAAGGCGTGCCGCTCGCGATCGCCTGTCCGGAATCCGCCCGCGGTCCCGGCAGGATCTACGTGCTTGGCACCACGCCTGACGAGGTAGCAAACAGAATACTTATCATATCTCAACGTCTTACATATATAGACATCTGAGGAATACTCATGGGAATCAAGCCAAGTTATATCAAATCAATGGGCATTGCCCTTCTCGAACAGCACGGAAAAAGCTTCAACGGAAACTTTGACGACAACAAGAAAGTTGTTACTGAAATCACTACAATCGAAAGCAAAATGATCCGTAACCGTGTCGCAGGATACGTTACCCGCAAGGTCAACAGAGCCCCCGCCCGCCGGTAATTTATCCGGCCCAATATTTTTTTCCTGCGTCTTTTCGCACTTTCTGCGTACGTAGTCGTGTGCGCTTTCAGCACACATCCTTCCCGAATATATTATATTTACTTCTCTCAAAAAAGGCGGGAAAGGGTGGAATTAAGACGAGCTGGGGCTTATTCGGAGATGATATGTGTTCACAGCTGGAACACTGCTCCGTGACCCGGGCAGACCATCCATCGTTTTCCCTGCATCATATCATATGCCGCATAGCGTTCTGCCGCCGCCTTCTTTGAATCTTCGTTGACACTGCCGCCGGCAAGTATGGCCGGATACCTGTTGGAGATCAGCTGTTCTGGCGTGAAACTGTCCGGATTGATCAGAATATCTCCGGTGAACATCAGACCGCGTTCTTTTTCCAGAAAGATCATCGAACCTTCAACATGACCGCCAAACCCCTCATACACCGAAAAGGTAAGACCCGCAGCGTTCAGCTCGCCGATGCGGGAGAGCGGGATCGAGTGATCGGGTCTGACTGAATCCAGAAGTCTGACGTTTGCCAAGGACGGGGTTTTATATCCGGTCATCATCACCACTATGTCATAAAACGGCGCCCGATCCTCCTTTTTGATCCGGTAGTTTGGAACTCCGTTTTTTTCCCGGATGAAGTTATCCATGCTTGCGGCATTCAGATACACGCAGTCGAAAAGATCCATCGCTCCCATGTGGTCCATATCGATGTGAGTGATAAGAAGTTCGGTCTTCTTGTCGCAGAATTCCGGGTAGAGGGAAAGGACCGTTTTTTTCAGATCTTCAGCATAACAGGGAAAACCGCTGTCAATCATCAGAAATCCATCAGGTGTTTTCAGGATATAGGTGTTGCTTCCGCATGGCGGCTCGATGCGGGTGATCTCGATCTCTCCAAGCGTGTGTTCATATATCCGGGGAATATATCCGGCTCCCCTGCTTTCTGCAATATGATCTGCATATCCGCAGATCGCTGAGATTATTCTGTCAGGATCATCTCTGCCGTGATATTCAATGATCTTTCCGGCATTGTTAAAAAAGCGACTTTTTTCTTCCTCCGTAAAGGAGAACACATTGGCTATTTTATCAGCTTTGTCGGCGGGGAACAGATTATTCATTGTTTACAGTAAAGGGTCGGGAGATAATATGAATATTATTATCAGAAAATATGCATTGTCTTGGAATCAAATAATGAGGTGCCCGGGGTTAAATGATTGCCATATCCATTCATCTTCATTAGATTCATTTCCATTTCCTTAAGAGACTCTTAACAGATCAGCCGAGATAAAACAGTTAAAAAAAGAAAAAAGAGATTCGGGTTAGAGAATTCCGGATATCTCCGGTGATCCCTGAGGTTCTCCAAATCTCCAGACAAAAGCCGGATTATGTTTCGGCTGCCTTTAAGGCAGCTGCAATCGCGGCTTTCGCTGCAGACTTTCCCTTTGATCTTTTCATACGGAACAGTTCTTCACGTTCCATTTCGTCGAGCCGCATCTTGATAAAGTTACGTGCTGCGACTAACTCCGGAATCACCTTGTATTCCAGGGCATTCACACGGCGCTTTGTACTTTCGATCTCGTCTAAGAGGCGCTTCATAGTCGTCTCAAGTTCTGCGGAGAGGATGATACACTCCACTAACTCCTCGAATGCATCAGCAGCCTCATCGATCGCGGCGGACGTTCCAAGAACGCCGTAACCGCGGTTCGTGAGAGACTTCTTTACACTCTGAGACTCGATCTTTGGTACAACAACTCCCATAATGTTCTTGCTTTTGAGGTTGATCACCGGGTTTTCAGATGCTGAAAACGCCGCTGATTTCACTCCGATACTTCCGTCCACAGTTTCTGCTATCGCAATCATTTTCTGTGCACGTTCGTACTTTTCGGCAAGTTGATTTTTGAGATCTTTAGCTTCCGCTAACACCTTGAAGAATTCAAGGATAAGTCCGTCGCGCTTCATTTTCAGAAGCTTATGTCCCCTCTCCGAGAGTTTGATACGCTTTTTAAGGGCGATCAGTTCGGATCTGGTAGGCTTCACGTTCAGCGCCATGACTTAATCACTTCCTGTAGTTCGGGTGATACTTCTTGATCAGGTCACGGTCGATACGCTTCTCAAGTTCGCTCTCCGGAAGCTGGGTGAACATACCCCATCCTACATCAAGCGTCTGAGCGATCGTTCTGTCTTCGTCAGATCCCTGACGAACGAACTTGTTTTCAAACGCATCGGCGAACTCTAAGAATTTCTGGTCGCGCTCTGAGAGTGCGTCTTTTCCGACAATGGCCACTAAGCCGCGGAGATCGACACCTTCTGCGTAACCGGAATACATCATATCAGAGACCTTCTTGTGATCATCACGGGTCATGCCTTTACCGATACCGAGGTTCATCAGACGTGACAGAGACGGCAGAACGTTGATCGGCGGGTAGATACCTTTACGGTGTAACTCCGGGGAAATAACGATCTGTCCTTCCGTAATATATCCGGTAAGATCGGGGATCGGGTGGGTGATATCATCACCGGGCATCGTCAGGATCGGGATCTGGGTAACAGATCCTTTCAGACCCTTGATGATACCTGCACGCTCGTAGAGAGATGCAAGATCGGTATACATGTAACCCGGATATCCGCGGCGACCCGGAACTTCTTCACGGGCCGCTCCGATCTGACGAAGTGCTTCACAGTAGTTCGTCATATCGGTCAGGATAACCAGCACGTGGTAGCCAAGCTCGTATGCAAGGTACTCGGCAGTGGTGAGTGCGAGACGCGGGGTGACCGTACGCTCGACGGCGGGATCATCAGCAAGGTTCAGGAAAACGACTGCACGCTCAAGTGCGCCGGTTCTCTCGAAGTCTGCCATGAAGTAGTTTGCTTCTTCACGGGTGATACCCATTGCAGCAAATACTACGGCGAACTCGTCGGTCGATCCGGGAACTTTTGCCTGACGGGCGATCTGAAGTGCGATCTCGTTGTGCGGTAAACCGGCAGACGAGAAGATCGGGAGCTTCTGACCACGAACAAGGGTGTTCGTTCCGTCGATGGTGGAGATACCGGTCTGAATGAAATCTCTCGGTGTTCCGCGTGCATACGGGTTGATTGCTGCTCCGTTGATGTCAAGACGTTTGTCGGGGACAATTCCCGGTCCGCCGTCGATGGGTTTTCCGCCGCCGGACAGGATACGTCCGAGCATGGTTTTTGAGACCGGCATCTTGAACGTTTCACCAAGGAAACGGACACCGGTATCACGACCAAGTCCGGTCGTGCTCTCGTAACACTGGACAACGACTAAATCATCGGAGGTATCAAGAACCTGACCGCGTTTCATCGTGCCGTCGGCAAGAACAAGGCTGACCTGCTCTTCGTAGCTGACCGGCTCTGTCTTCTGAACAAAGAGCAGAGGTCCGGCAACTTTAGAGACTGTCTTATATTCTTTCATGTTTATGCCCTCAGTGCCTTGAATTCAGCTTCCATGCCTGCATAGATCTTGTCGAGGACCGGTTTGTAGTCCTTGGTGAACTTGATCTGCGGCATTTCGTTCTTTGATTTGATCGAAAGGATCTGTGAAGGCGGAACGCCTGCAGCCTGTGCGGCATATGCAAGGTCCGCATAGGTTCTGATCATCTTGAACATATCAAGCTGCTTGGGCAGATCGCAGTAGGTGTCGACCGGGTCGAAACCGTTCTGCTGAAGGAACAGTTCACGGATCATTCTGGCGACTTCGATGGTGATCTGCTCGGCTTCCGGTAATGCATCGGATCCGACCAGCTGCACGATTTCGAGCAGTTCGGCTTCCTTCTGGAGAACTTCCATGAACCAGGCACGGAGTTTGTTCCAGTCGGGTGAGACCTTCTCGTCGTAGTAATCATTCAGCTGCGCCATGTACAAAGAGTACGACTGCAGCCAGTTGATTGCCGGGAAGTGCCGGCGGCGGGAGAGGTTTGCATCGAGTGCCCAGAAGACTTTGACGATACGAAGGGTGTTCTGCGTGACCGGTTCGGAGAAATCTCCGCCTGCGGGGGAAACTGCGCCGATAACGGAAACAGAGCCTGATCCGCCTGCGAGAGGCTGGACAAGTCCTGCACGCTCGTAGAACTCGGAGAGTCTGGACGACAGGTATGCCGGGTATCCTTCTTCTCCGGGCATCTCTTCAAGACGGGAACAGATTTCACGCATTGCTTCTGCCCACCGGGAGGTGGAGTCTGCCATTAATGCAACGTCGTAGCCCATGTCACGGAAGTACTCTGCAAGAGTAATACCGGTGTACACGGATGCTTCACGGGCTGCCACAGGCATGTTGGAAGTGTTTGCGATGAGAATCGTTCTCTCCATAAGAGAGTTTCCGGTTTTCGGGTCCTGGAGTTCAGGGAACTCGGTCAGAACTTCGGTCATCTCGTTGCCGCGTTCACCGCAGCCGATGTAGACCACGATCTCTGCGTCGGACCATTTTGCCAGCTGCTGCTGGGTAACGGTCTTTCCGGATCCGAACGGTCCCGGGATTGCTGCAGTTCCGCCTTTTGCGATCGGGAAGAGTCCGTCAAGGATCCTCTGACCGGTAAGGAGCGGGATGCTCGGGCTGTGTTTTTCCACGTACGGACGCGGGACACGGACCGGCCATTTCTGCATCATGGGGAAGGATTCGCCTGAGTCGAGTTCGATAACGATCTCGTCGATGGTGAAATCTCCTGCATTGATCTTGGTGACCTTGCCGCTCTTTGCGAGTGGCGGGATCATGACCTTGTGCACGATACTGCGTGTTTCCTGGACTTCACCGATGATCTGGCCGGGAGCTACTGAGTCTCCTACATGGACGACCGGTTTGAAGGTCCATTTCTTCTCATGGTCCAGTCCCGGTGCGGTAACACCGCGTGCAATGAAGTTACCCATCTTCTGGATGAGCACTTCGAGCGGACGCTGGATACCGTCGTAGATACTGGTCAAGAGACCCGGACCAAGCTCGACTGCGAGCGAAAGGCCGGTGTTTATGACGGGTTCACCCGGGCGAATGCCCGTGGTCGATTCATAGACCTGAATAACGGTGTCTGCACCGTCGATCTTGATGACCTCTCCCATCAGTTCCTCGTTTCCGACCTTGACCACATCATACATATGTGCATCAAGATCAACTGCAGTGACAACTGGTCCTGCAATTCTTTTGAGTATTCCTGGTTTGCTATTTACTTCCACAAATCAACACCCACCGAACGTTTTATACGCTCCCTCAGGGAGAGACCTGCCTCCTGCCCACCGATCGTAACGATGGTCGGTTTGACAGAATTTTCAATGATTACCTGCAGGCGACGCGGGATCTGGTCAAGGTCAGTGCTCTGCAGCACAAGTATTCCGACATTTGCATCGTCAAGCACCTTGGTAATGGTTTCGGCAAGTTTTTCTGGATTTTCTGCAGAGTAGGTCTTTTTGATGCCAGCGAGCTGGAACCCTAAGACGAACTCCTTATTTCCAATTACTGCGATTTCCATTTACATCACCAGGTACTTTTCGAGAATCTCTGAGCTAAGGCCTGCTTCTTTTCCACGGGCAATGGCACGGAGATTGGATACTTCATACTTCTTTCTTTCAAGATACACAAGAAGCGGCGAGATTGAGAACGGATTCCGTTTTGAAACTTTATCCATCTGATTGAGCTGAGCTGCAATCAGGGTGCTTTCGATCGAATAGATCGGTTTCTTCTCACGCAGAGATTCAAGTGCATCAAGGAGCACGGCGACTTTGATCTTCTTCTTCAGCGAATCGACCACTTCATCGGTGCTTTCAATACTGCTGAGTCTTTCGAGCTCTTCAGGTTTGAAGGAACCGCCGGGGATCCAGATGTTCTGCTGGGCTGCGTTGTCGCCGCCCTGTGCTCGCATTCTGAAAACACTGGTGATGTTTTTGATGTCGATCTCGAACATGACATATTTCAGGAACGGAAGTCCGCCCTTCATACCGCCACGTGCTGCTTTGATCAGCGTTGCATAATAGTACTTGTACAGCTCATTCTCGATCTTCCCAAATGAATGGGTCTCGAGTGCTTCGCTGAGTCCTTCGCTGAGGATCGCCGACATCTGCTTTACAGGCAGCTGTTCGACGATACGTTCAACCGACGAATCGGTCAGAAGACGGTCCAGCGTCGGTGCATCGAGTGCACCGGCCGGAACAAGTACTGCACGGATCTTCCCATCGGAAAATCCGAGTTCTTTACCTCGCAGGATACTCAGAATATTCTGGATATCCCACTTGTGCAGGTAATCACGGGTAAATCCTTTCATCTCTCCGGGAGCCATAGCAATAACGCGCTGATACTCCTTTGCAAGGTTCCAGGACATGGCGTTTTCAATGAGATCCACACCTTTAAAGGATGCAGAGAGTTCATCGATTTCGCGTTTGTACTCCAATTCCTCAATGAGTCTTGTGAACTCAGAGAGACCCATGTTCAGCATGCGAAGATATTCTTCCCGGGGGATGAGCTTCGCTTTGCGGACCCGCATGCGGGTTGAGACATAGATATAGGGAGCAGATCCGCTCATTACCTCAGTCATTGTTTACCTCATCCAAACAATATCCCCGACGCATCTTTCAGACTTGCTTCCCAGACTTCACCCATAAAGGTCTGGTATGAGAAGTCAAGTGTGATCTGACCATCGGTACTTTGTACAACGACACCGCCGGCGATGTCGGTGATTCCTCCAAACGTAAATCCGCTCAGGGTTTTTAAACTGCTTAATGCTTCTTTCGCAGATTTTTCGTCGCGTGCGTTTGTGAAAACTACACCGGCTTTTATCTGCTTGGCAGACTCTTTTAAGAGTTCTCGTACCGCTTTTGCGTGTACTTCTGCCGGAAGGTTAGCGATTTCCTTAGCAGCACTGCTGTAGACCTTGTCAAGAAGTTCCTTTTGTGCGTTTAAGAAATCACGCTTCACGACCAAATTGGCGCTGGCAACTTCACGGACCATCATCCGTTCGGTTTGGATATCAGCGTCTTTTTCGGCCGCGAGACGGATCTCGTTTGCGCGGAGGTTTGCTTTGTTGACAATATCTTTAGCCTGTGCCTCAGCTGCAGCTTTTATGCCGGCAGCTTCTCGGTCACCCTTTGCTTTGATTTCGTCTACTACTACCTCAAGTCCCATATCTGACTGCTCCGCTTAGACGAAGAGTAAGAGCAGTGCGACAACGAGACCGAAGATAACGATTGTTTCCGGAAGAACGGTGAAAACTAATGCGAGACCGAACATACTGCGGTCTTCTGCGGTTGCGCCGACTGCGGCTGCTCCGATGCTCATTTCACCAAGACCGGTACCGATACCTGTCAGACCTACCGCGAGACCTGCGCCGATTGCGGTGTATCCGGATGCTAATGCCTGTGCTGCTTCTACAGTTAATGATTCAATTGCCATTTTTTATTCCTCTGAAAATTTTCGTTTAAGTCCAAAAGGCTTGTATATGATTCCTCCGCCCTGATAGAATTTGGTAAAAAATTCGACATAGTGTAAACGAATCGGGTGTATTGCACCACCAAGTATACCAAGAGCGACGTTGAGTGCGTGACCTAATATGAGAATTATGACACCCACGATAATCAATAATACACCAACAACATTCAGGTCTGCAACTGCCGGAGCGATGAATAAATCGACAGCCAGGAAGTTTACGACCATAGCGATCGCCACGGATGAAAGACCGACTGCAGCAAGACGGCAGAAGGACAGCATGTGGGAAAGCGTGTTTGTTGGGAGTTCCATCAGGTCAAGTGGGTTCTCGATTGCGACGAACACACAACCAATGATGATCATGACTGCACCTATAATCCCGGCAATGGTCGGAAATGCGACGAAAGTGGGAAGGGCAAAGGGGAACTGGCAGTATTCGTTTAAGTCAACCACACTAAGGACAAGTATCAGGATTGCCCACAGGATCAAGTTCCATCCAAACTGGGAAAGGATTGCTTTTGTCCGGTGGCTTCCCGGGTGATCCATTCTGTAGTGATTGATCATTCCGAAGAAACGGCCTACGCTGATGTAGATTACACCAAGCATAATTGATATTATCAGCAGTTCGATAACCTGGGGCATCGCATGTTCCATACCGGCACCTATTGGGAGGTGGCGGGAGAATATGATCGAGTGCCAGGGGAGACTCACGCCAAAGAACTCACTATAGAGAAGTCCAAAGACGCTCGTAGAGATACCTGCTCCAAGAATAATGAACAAGGCTTTCACACCCATTTCGCCCATCTTCAGTAAAGTCTTTCGAAGGACAAGGGCAAGAGCCAGATAAAGAAGACCATATCCTAAATCCCCTACAATAAATCCAAAGAGCAGGGGGAACATAACCGAAAGGATGATGGTCGGGTCCAGTTCTTTGTATTTTGGACGGGAGTACAGGTCCATAAATAATTCTGCGGGCTTTGCATATGATGGATTGTTATATTCCACCGGGATCGCTGTGTCCTCAACTTCAGAGGAATCAACGACTACATAAACGCGTTCACCAGTTGCCTGGTTCAGGGCCGCGGTGACTTTCTCCACTTTGTCGGCCGGGATCCAGCCGTCAATGACGAATGCTTCGTCAGTGGTTGCAAATCGAAGCGGTGCTTCGGCACGTTCCACATCGCAGGACAGTACTTCGTCGCAAGCGGCGAGTAAGTCTGCGTATTTTGCTTTGAGTTCAACGATCTTTGCGTTGCAGTCTTCGCGGATTTGTGTCTGTTTGTTCAGTTCGACAGTGTATTTCTCCACTGCTGCCTGAACGGTACCGGATTCACCCGGCAGAGAAACACTCTGGAAGCCTGCATCGGCCAGCTGCCTTTCGGTATCTGCGGCATTTTTGCTCTCAACAAAGACGACTATGAAGTTTCCGTCTTTTCCCGTCTGAAAATGTTTTTCATGCGGAATCGAGATGTCAAGGTCATGCTGGATGTACCCTGCAAAAACCGTCAGATTCTCGTAACCCCGGTAGAGATCAAGCTCAAGGGGCACGAGCGCAAATGGTTTAAGTTCGTTGATACGCAGTTCGCATTCCCGGATACGGGTCTCTGCATTCGATCGCTTTACCGTGAGACTGCTCACTTCTTCATTGATTTTCGGAAGTTCGCTATCTATTGCTGCTCGAATCGTTTCTGCAGGACGCATCTGGACAGTGCTTTGCGTAGCTGGGGCGGTCTGGAATACGCTCTCAATGGAGCGTATTTTCAGCAGGTTATCTGAGAGCTCTCCGGCGTTTGAAAATGGAACGCCGATTTTTACTCCCTCATATCCTTCTTTCCCCTGATCTACAAAATCGGTGATGTGGAAAATCTGGTGACGATATAATTCGGTCACAACTGACGCCATCTGCTCTTTGCTCGCGGCAATTAACAAATGGGTCATCGGTCTAGGCTGAAACATGCAGTTTCTCCTTGAACCGCTCTACGAATAGCGAAGCTGCCTGCGGGAGCTTTTTGCTTCCTGCGCTGATCAGGTTATCGGCGTCTGCCTTCCCCTGAGTAACGATAGCGGCATGCTTTGCTGTTGCTACATTCCGTGCATCTAAAAGTCTCTGCTTTTTGTAATCCTCGGCAATGGTTGCTGCCTTGGCAATCAGGTTGTCAGCTTCGAGTTTTGCGTTTGCAAGCGTCTGCTCGGCGGCGCTCTCGGCTGCGGTGATTGTGGATTTACTTTTTGCTTCGGTTTCTTTAATGCTTTTCAGAACCTCAGTTTTCATCCAACCCTCCTCTCACGGCATATATTATTTGGTAACGGATATGTTTATACTTACGTTATTTACACCGGGTCATGACGGTCTGGACATGCATATATGGTGAGCATACCGTATGGCAGGCACAAAAAAAGGCAGGGTCCTTATGTCCGGTGTCCTGTCTGACTCAGAACAAACAATATCTACAAATAGATTGCCCTCCGAACGTTTACTATGAATAGGCCGTGGAAAACAATCGTTTCAGTTTTGATCTCAGCTCTTTTGGTCGTCGGGATTATGCTGACGGCAGGATGTGTGGGTCTGGTGAACCCGACTCCAAGCGAGGTCATGATCCGCGGAAATCTGATATTTGTCGATCCGGCATATGTTGACGGATCTTTTGTCTGGAAACTTCTGCTGGATCCAAACGGATATGAGCCGGAGATGACTGCTGCGGTCAATTCGAGTCTTTCTCCGGCTAATCCGGTTATTGAGCTCGGGGCAGGTATTGGATCACTTTCAGCATACATAAATGATAAGCTTACGATGCCGCTGAATCAGGTCTCGGTCGAGCCGAATCCTTATCTGATCCCTTCACTGGAGAAGACCAAACAGGTAAACGATCTCGGCATGACGATCGTGCAGAAGGCGATAGGATACGGTTCAAAAACGGTCGCGATCTCAGTGACTTCGGATATCACCAATAACCGTATCGTAAAGTCAGACGGAGCGATCGTAAAATCTGTGGATGTGGAGACGACGACCGTGCGAAAACTTGCTGAAGATGCGGGTTTCTCTTCGAATATAACGCTTGTAATGAATGTTGTGGGGTATGAGCATTCTGTTGTCCAGTATGAAGCCGGGTTTCTGAGCGAAAATGTAAGTTCGGTGATCTCAGCTGTGTATTCAGACGGGAAGAACACCCCGGATTCGTTTGCGGAAAAGATGAAGCTGCTTGGTTTTACGGAAAAGAGCCGGGAGACTGCAGTCAACAGCGGTTATGTCGTGATGGTGTTCACGAAATCCGTTTGACCCCCCTTCTTTTTTGCGGTTTTCAAAAACCGCCTGCTGAGAGAGTTTTTAGTTAGGGCACACGATCATTAAAAAAGAAAACGACGCACCGGTCGGGATTCGAACCCGAGTCATAGGCTCCGGAGGCCCATAGGATATCCTGACTACCCTATCGGTGCACATGCGTTAGATTGAACGCCTTAGTATATTGCACTTGAGAGTATTTATACCTGGGGTGAATGTCCCCTGAAAAACTGCGGACCCCCGTCATTCCTGCAGCAGGATCCTTTGCAGATCGGCAACGCTTTCAGCGATGATATTTGCCCCGGCGTCTTGCAGCTCCTCTTTTGTGCCGTAACCAAACAGCACGCCGATCGAATCGATGCCTGCTTTTTCTGCGCCGAGGATATCATACATCCGGTCCCCGACCATCACCGTATGTTCCGTATCGGTTATTTCGCAGCGTTCCAGAACCGAGAGGATGATCTCGTCTTTACGTGTCCGCGTATTGTCGAGATTGCTCCCGGCAATACAGGTAAAATAGGCCGCGAGCCCGAAATGTTCCAGTACGGTGTTTGCAAACGGTTCCACCTTTGCCGTTGCGACCATCAGGACCTTTCCGTTCTCCTGTAGGGATCTCAGAAGATCTTGGATCCCCGGAAAGACGCTGCTTTCGAACATGCCTTCTTCCCGGTAGTATTCGCGGTAATGGTCAACGATCGTCTTTGCTTCTTCCCGGGATATATGAAAAAACTCCTGAAACGAGTCGACAAGCGGCGGTCCGATAAACTTCATCAGTTCACTTCTGTCCGGCGCCGAGATGCCGTATTTTTCCAGCGCACAGATCATGGAGTTTATTATCCCGACCGCCGGGTCCGTGAGTGTTCCGTCGAGATCGAAGATGATATTGTCGTAGGTTTTCATCCTGCGGAATTCTTATTTTTTCTGCTGATACTGATGCCAGATCCGGCATGCTCCTTCGTGGGAGACCATGCAGGGGCCGACGGGAACACGCGGCGTGCAGGCTTTTCCGAAGAGTTTGCAGTCCGAGGGGTCGGCGAGGCCGCGAAGGACCCGATCACAGATGCAGCCGTCCTTTTTCGTGATCTTTTCGTAGACCAGGTCGAACTTTTTCTGGGCATCGAATGCTTCGAACTCGGGTTTTAAGGCAAGTCCCGATTCGGGAATGACCGGGAATCCGCGCCATTCGACATCAGAAGGCGTGAACACGTCTTTCATCAGATTCTGCGCTTTTACGTTTCCTTCAAAGGTCACGACGCGCGGGTAGGCGTTTTCGACTTTTGCTTCGCCGCTATTGATCTGCTCGGCAAGCATCAGAAGACTGAGGAGGATGTCTTCGGGTTCGAATCCGGCGACTACCTGCGGGACCTTGAACTGTTCATATTCATGATATCCCATAACGGCGCAGACATGCCCCGGGAGAATGAATCCATGGAGATCGGCTTCACCCTGTTCCATCAGCCATTTCATTGCGGGGGGGACGAGCCGGTGAGAGACGAGGATGCTGAAGTTCTCGGGCGGATTTGTGATCAGGGTCGCGGCAACGGTCGGAACGGTCGTCTCGAATCCGACGGAGATGAACACGACGTCCTTTTCCGGGTTCTGGCGTGCGATCTCGACTGCCTTGGTTATTCCCTGCACGATCCTGACATCGCCTTTAACATGTTCAAGGGAGGTCTTCGATCCCGGGACCCGGAGAAGGTCTCCGTAGGTGCAGACGATGCATCCACGCTCGGCAAGTTCGCAGGCGGCATCGATCTCCCCCTGGGGGGTGATGCAGACCGGGCAGCCGGGTCCCATCACGATCTTCATCTGCGGAGGAAGAACCGATCTGACCCCGTATTTGGCGATCGCGGCTTCATGGGTGCCGCAGACGTGCATGATCCTGATGTCTGTATCCACTACCTCGGAGAGTTTTTTTGCAATATCCGTACCGAGCGTCATATGTATGTATATTGCACGTCACTCCAGATAATCACATCTTTTCGTTTTCGTGTGATGGCAGAGTGCGGAAGATTGCAGATTTCATTATATTCTTTTCTCGGTTGTAATTCGATTTCGTGTCATGGGTTTTTTTGATGAGCGCATTCTCGCAAGGCATTTGCCTTGCTCAGCTAAGGTTGTCGACTGTGTCTCCAACCCGCCATCACACGAAATGCGCGAAAAAATGACGAAAACACGAAAAATAGATAGATCGGTTGTTAGGGGATTGTAAAGAGAACCCTCCCCCGTCCCCCACACGAAATCCACTAATTCGCAAACCTTCGGTTTGCTCGGCTGAGGTCGGCCGCTTTCAGCGTCCAACCCGCCAACGAAATTCACGAAAAGGGGGACAGGGGCGGAGTAAAGAAAAACTTCTCTTTTCTGATTTTGGGGTGCAGGGGAGTGACTGCGGGCTGCCCCGAAGGGGCGGCCTCAGCCGAGCAAGTCGCTAGACTTGCGAGTCGGCGTGGAGCCCGACGCGGCGGGGAATCTTATTTTTGGATTCAGGAAAACAAGGTATTCTTTTTTTTGTGGGAGTGTTCGGTGATTTCGTGTATTGGGTAAGTGTGGATGTATGAGAAAAACCAACCGCGAATCGGCGCGAATCCCGCCCTTCGGGCTCCCAGAATCGGATTTGCTTTTCCTCACTCTCGCTCGTCGTGTCTTATCGACACGACGGCTCGTCCCTCATCCAGTAGTTCGCTAATTTTTCACCCTTATTTTTCTTGACATCCGGCAC
>VSSQ01000394.1_pt1 | contig 33607 bp, 31 predicted proteins | sample 4763081 | NCBI WGS metagenome assembly VSSQ01 (sample SAMN12137344, study PRJNA551015) | bioreactor metagenome | isolation source: SDC9 anaerobic chlorinated ethene degrading culture | place: USA: Knoxville, Tennesee | collected 2015-01-01
CCATTTTCTGCAGTTGACTGCTGATTTCTCGTCGTATCATACACAAAGATACATTATATTCTCAAATTTCTTTGCAAATATGGAATCTGATTCCGTATTTGCAAAGAAATTATTAAATGTGTTGGACCCCCTCGCCTGGCTCTCGGAATATAGTAAGCATCCGATAAACAGCATATTTTGGCAATTAAGCGTCCCCACTTTTTCGTAATTAGGATTCCCCATTTTGTATTTATGGCGGCTATCGGTCCACTTCGTATAAAGTTAGGTTAAATTCGTGCGATTTTGGTTGAAGTAGTGTCAATTTGAGCTGGTTTGACTCAAATTCGTGTAATTAGAGCGCAAATTGCACAAAGTATTCACGATTCGATACAAGTTTGACTACTTCTTCCACAAATGAGGCAACAGCTCTTCTATGTTTCTGTTCTCTTTAGTGTAGGAGTATATCTTTGAGAGAACATCCTCGAGCCATTCCGCAGGGTTTACTCCTGCAGCCTTGCATGATCCAATAAGAGAGTAGACCATTACACTTCCTCAGCAATAATACGTTCTTTATCTGTGAGAACATATAGAGAATTGTAATGTGCAACAGCTATAAACCGGTTAAGAATATTATTAGCTCCGCAGTGGCACTGCCTCGTAAATAAATCAACATTCCGATAGGTAATTCCTTTATGATTTTTTGCACTTTTGAAGCACTGTAAATACCCATACTGCCAGATTTCTCCATGTTCCTCTTTTTGAAATGATTCATTTCTGTACCACTCTTCAAATCCGAACCCCTTTTCTGTTTCCCATAATCTTGGGCACTTACCAAATGGACCGGAAGGATGCTTCCAATCTTTATTATTATAAGTTATTCTTGCAAATGGCATATCAGTAATAGATTAATCATTTGATACTAAAGTTCACAATAATTATCCATTCAACCAAATATAATCCTCTTATCCAGTTATAGTTAAATATGGATTTTTGAATTTGATTGGCATCTACATCCATCCATCGCCTTCATCGCCTTGGCCTTGGGCCTTGCCTCGTTGGGCTACTTTACTACAGTTTTTGGCAAGTGATTGAATCCATTAGACATAGAAAAAGCATTTTTTGGATTACTCGTGCGATCATCAAGAAGTGATAGATGTAAATGTCTTTAAAAAAGCAACTTGCCAAAAACTGTGGCAAGGTGCCTTCTTTGACATATTTTTCTTGCAATCTCACAACATCTTGCATATCTTTGTATTAGTCAAAGAGTTTTTTGACTTTTTTTTGTGTTAGAGTTTTAATACTATGAAAAACATACTTATAACCGGTGGCGCGGGATTTATCGGCTCTCATCTTGTGAGGCTGATGGTTACTAAACACCCAAATTATAACATTTTCAATCTTGACCTGCTTACTTATGCGGGTAACCTTGAGAATCTCAGGGATGTTGAGGGGATGCCGAACTATAAATTCATAAAAGGGGATATCTGCGATGTTGAGTTTATGAGCCGAGTTATGGTGGAGAACCAGATTGATGTTGTTATCCACCTGGCTGCAGAGTCTCACGTGGACAGATCAATTCTTGACCCCTTCTCATTTGCTAAGACCAATGTGATGGGTACCCTCTCTCTGCTTCAGGCGGCGAGGATGTACTGGAGCGAAGGGGGCAAGAACAGAGCAGGGTTTAACGGGAAGGTCTTTTATCATGTCTCTACCGACGAGGTTTATGGTTCACTTGAGGATGACGGCACCTTCTTTACTGAGGAGACCAAATATGACCCACATTCGCCATATTCGGCATCAAAGGCCTCAAGCGACCACTTTGTGAGAGCCTGGCACGACACTTACGGAATGCCGGTGAAGATATCCAACTGTTCAAATAACTATGGTCCTTTCCAGTTTCCGGAGAAGCTGATTCCTCTTTTTATCAATAATATATGCAACAACAAACCTCTTCCTGTTTACGGTAAGGGAGAGAATGTACGTGACTGGCTTTTTGTTGAGGACCACGCCCGTGCAATTGACCTTATTTTTCACGAGGGTGCAGATGGCGAGACCTACAACATTGGAGGCTTTAATGAGTGGAAAAACATTGACCTTATAAAGGTACTCATAGCGACAGTAGACAGGCAGCTCGGCCGCCCTGCGGGGGCCTCGCTGCAGCTGATAACCTATGTTACAGACCGTGCCGGCCACGATCTCCGCTACGCGATTGACTCCGGCAAACTCAACCGGGAGCTCGGGTGGTCACCCTCGCTCCAGTTTGAAGAGGGAATTGAAAAGACAGTCAAATGGTACCTTGAAAACCGTGAGTGGATGGAGCGTATTACTTCAGGAGACTACCAAAGTTATTACGAAAAAATGTACAAAATATGAAAGGAATCGTTCTCGCCGGAGGTTCTGGTACTCGTCTCTACCCAATCACAAAAGGGGTGTCCAAACAATTACTTCCCATTTATGACAAACCGATGGTCTATTATCCCATCTCGGTTCTTATGCTTGCCGGCATCAGAGAGATTCTGATAATTTCCACACCATCAGATCTTCCAGGTTTCAAACGCCTTTTAGGTGACGGAAGAGATTACGGAGTAAAGTTTGAGTATGCCGAGCAGCCATCACCTGATGGATTGGCTCAAGCATTTATAATAGGAGAGGAATTTATAGGAGAGGATTCAGCCTGTCTTGTATTAGGAGACAATATTTTTTACGGACAAAATTTTGGGGGAATGTTAAGAGAAGCTGTAAGAGCGGCCGAGGAAGATGGAAATGCCACTGTTTTTGGCTATTGGGTCCATGACCCTGAAAGATATGGAGTTGCCGAATTTGATAATGATGGTAAGGTACTTAGCATTGAAGAGAAACCAAAAGAGCCAAAAAGCAACTATGCTGTAGTAGGGTTATATTTCTATCCAAACAAAGTTGTAAACGTTGCAAAACGAATCAAGCCCTCCGCAAGGGGAGAGCTTGAAATTACAACTGTCAATCAGGAATTCTTGAATGAGCAAAAACTCAAGGTTCAAACCTTGGGCCGTGGTTTTGCCTGGCTTGATACCGGCACTCATGACTCACTTTCTGAAGCATCAAATTTTGTTGAGGTAATTGAAAAACGCACCGGTCTAAAAGTAGCATGCTTAGAAGAGATTGCATTTCACAAAGGATGGATAGACGAAAATAGACTGGAAGAGATTGCCCATCCGATGATTAAGAATCAGTATGGCAAGTATTTGATGGAACTAATTAGTAGAAAATAACTTGTAATAAAAACAGAAAGGTTCTAACTGATAGCCATTTTTTTCACCACCCCCACAACTCTCTCTAAATCTTCGTCACTCAAACCAGGGTGGGAGGGAAGGCATAATCCCTTCTCAAATAACTGTCCGCAAACGCTATTCTCTCTCTCCGGCTCTGTGTCCGATTCTTTGTTAAAGCTGGTATAGCAGCTGCTATCATTGTGTCCATAAAACGGTGCCTCTTCAAACACAGGTTGCATATGCATCGGTTTCCAAAGAGGCCGGGTTTCAATGTTTGCAGCCTCCATTGCTAATCTTAAGTCCTCACGAGTGAAGCCTGCAACCACAGGGTCAACCAATATACAGGTTAACCACATATTTGATTCAAATTCATCTGAAGGGTTTGTAAGGAATGATATCCCTGGTAAGCCCTGCAGCAACTTCTTATATTTATTATTTATCTCCCTTCTTGCAGAGATATGCTCATCCAGCACCAACATCTGCCCCCTTCCAATTCCGGCGCAGATATTGCTAAGCCGATAGTTGTATCCAATATGTGAGTGCTGGTAGTGCGGTGCATTATCACGTGCCTGAGTTGCCAAAAATTTGGTCACACCGGCGGCCTCGGCATTAGAACAAACCAGAGCCCCACCACCCGAAGTAGTTATTATCTTATTTCCATTAAAAGAGAGACAAGCAAACTCCCCAAAAGTACCACAGCATCTTCCCTTATATTTTGAACCCAGAGCCTCGGCCGCATCCTCAAGTACCGGAATCCCATACCTGTCGGCAATTTCCATTATTTCATCCATCTTTGCCGGCATTCCATAAAGATGCACCGGAATAATCGCCTTAGGTTTCTTACCTGTTATCTTAATCCTATCCTCAATTGCAATCTCAAGCAGCTTTGGATCCATATTCCATGTCTCCTCCTCACTATCCACAAATACTGGCGTTGCCCCAACATATTTAATCGGATTAGCACTTGCGCTAAAAGTAAAGGATTGGCAAATTACCTCATCCCCCGACTGCACTCCCAACTGAATAAGCGCCAGATGTATAGCCGCCGTTCCGGAGCTAAGAGCCACTATATGTTTATCACCGCCGATAAACTCCTCCAGATCCTTTTCAAATCCGTCTACATTTGGGCCGAGCGGAACCACCCAGTTTGTATCAAAGGCCGATTGTATAAATTTTTGCTCCTCCCCACCCATATGAGCCAGGGAGAGCCAGATTTTAGATTGAGATGACATATTGGAAATCTTTTGGATACTTAATATTATAATAACAGGTATTAATTTATTCTAACTGCAATAATCCTAACATTACTTTTAACCTTACAATCATCAGGACTCTATATTCGCTTAAGATTTGGTAATTTCTTCAAGAAGAATTGATAAGTATAATCATCCATTTGCTCTGCTTTAATTTTATTCAACCATTCTAAAGCAGTGTTATAATCAGGAGATTTTCTTATAAGTTGATTATAAGTAAACACACCTGCTTTACCTTCGTCAATTTTTTCGAACCATTCCAGAGCAGTTTTATAATCGGGTGAAAGTCTTATAAGTTGATTGTATGTGTATACATCAGCCTGTCCTTGTTCTATCTTTCTGTATAATTCCAGAGCTATTTTGTAATTTTGAGATTTTCTTATAAGCTGATTATATGTAAAAATATTTGCTTGTCCTTCTTTGATTTTATTGAACCATTTTATTGCGGTATCATAATTTGGTGATTTCCTTATTAGTTGATTGTATGTGTATACATCAGTTTGTCCTTCCTCAATTTTTTTATACCATACTAAAGCAGTTTCATAATCTGGAGATTTGCTAATTAGATTGCAAAAAGTAATAGCATCAGCTTGCCCTTCTTCAATCTTTTCATACCATTCTAATGCAGTTTTATAGTCAGGAGATTTGCTAATAAGACAGTTGTAATTACTTAAGGTCCTTTGTTCTTCTTCAATGTTTATAAACCACTTAATGGCGGTATCATAATTTGGTGATTTACCAATTAAATTACAGAATGTAAAAACATCAGCTTGCCCTTCTTTAATCTTTTCGTACCATTCTAATGCAGTTTTATAGTCAGGAGATTTAACTATTAGGTTATTATAAGTACTTGTGATTACTTCTACTTCGTTAATCTTGTTAAACCATTCCAGAGCCGTATTATAATCGGGTGACTTATTAATAAGAACGTTATATAAATAAACATTAGCTTTCTCATTTTCAATTTTATTATACCAATACAGAGCTGTTGTATAGTCTGGAGATTTAATTAATAAATTTGTATAAATAAATGTATCTGCTTGTCCTTCTTCAATTTTATTGAACCATATAAGCGCAGTGTCGTAATCTGGAGATTTGATCAAAAGAGAGCTGAAAATGTTTGTTCTTACTTGTTTCTCATCAATCTTCTTGTACCATTCCAAAGCAGTGTCATAATCGGGAGATTTATATAAAAGGTTGCTATATGTATATGAATCAGCTTGTCCTTCTTCTATTTTTTTAAACCATTCTATAGCTATATCATAGTTTGGTGATTTATTGATAATACTGTTATATAAATAAATACTAATCGGATCTTCTTGAATTTTATTAAACCATTCTAACGCAGTTTTATAATCGGGGGTTTTGTTTATTAGAGAAGTGTAAGCAAAATCATTAACTTGGTCAGCCTTAATTTTACCAAACCATCCCAATGCTGTTTCATAATCAGGGGATCTATTAATAAGTATAACAAAAGGTCTAATATTTGGTATTATCCCTTCTGCTTCCATTTCTAAAAAATAAGATAAAGCTTCAGAATAATCTTTAGAAGATGACATTAGGTTTGTATAATGAACAACATTCTTTGGAATAATGTCATCCCAATATGAAAAGAACTCTTTTGCTTTCATTTCAGGCTCAACAATTTCATTTAACCAAACAGAGTCAAAAGAAATTAAAGTATGGTTAGGTTGAAGTTTAATAAATCCCTTTTGTTCAATTTTTCTTAAAGCAATTATTCCATAAGTAAAATCACATGAATATTTTTTAATAAAAGCTTTTTTAACTATTTCCAATTTCATTGAGTAAGGAAGCATAAAAGCGCCAAGCATATAAGCTTGTTTAATAAAAATAAGGATGTCAAAAGCTATAGCATCTAACTTTAAATCTTCATAATGTTGTTTCATATCATCAGGAGGGTAGATGATTTCACCAATTAATCCATTAAAAGTCCGAGGTAATTTTTCTTTGCCTAGCCTATTTTTTATTATTTCTGCTTCAGGTACAGTTATTTTTTTGGATAATTCAATTTCTTGAAATATACCATTTGGTCCCTCTTTGAAATCAAGAAAATTCTTGACTCTATCATATTCATCAATAGAAATACAGTTCGCCCATATTGTAAAGCCCTTTTCAATAGCCTTACTTATAAGGTTTTTTGGTGATAATGAACTGCCTTTAAAGAATTCATGAAAATTATCAAAAATTACTATTGAGTATTGAGCATCCTCTGGAATTTGTGGTAGATCATAATCTAGTTGTGTTGATTCTCTAAAAGTATCTTCATTAGGAATGAGAACATATGCATTTTTAAGTTGTTTTAAAATTGAAACCATCATATGTGTTTTACCACTTAAAGATGGACCTACCAATAAAATATGATTTTGTTTTTCATTTTCTTTTCTATTATCTAATATTGTTTGAATCTTTTCTTGTATCCCAACTTGATTAGATGGATGCTGTTCATTTTTCATCTCTCTGATATAATCAAACAGAACATAATTAAGTTTGTCTGTGTTTATCCAGCCGCTTTCTAAAAAAAGATTTTTAAGTTGTAATTTTTCTTTCTGTTTGGCGTTATTAAATGATATAAATCCAGGAATTCCTAAGATTATTGCGACAATAATTGTAATTATTGCAATTGCAGTTGTAATGTCTTCTCTTGAGAATTCACTACTCAATACTTCTAATATGAACAAAATTAAGGATAGCCTCATTTAAAACTAAGATATATTGCTTGTTTTTATCTTAAAATCGCCTTTTTCTCACCGCTCTTTGAGACGACAGGGAGAGCCAGATTTTAGATTGAGATGACATATATGATTTTAGTTAGATCAATTTTTTTACCACCCTCGCCGGATTCCCCATTACCAGCACATTATCCGGAACATCTCTCATCACCACAGCACCCGCAGCCACCAGACTCCATTTGCCAACTCTGATCCCCGGGATAACAACTGCCCCGGCACCCACCTGGCTTCCTTCACCAACAAACACATTTCCGCAGAGAGTAGCATGGGGTGAGATGTGAACAAAATCTTCAACAACACAATCGTGATCTACAGATGCAGCCGTATTAATAATGCAGTGCCTGCCAACAACCGCAGAGGATTGGATAATTGCCCCCTGCATAACAACAGACCCTACGCCTACAGAACTTTTGGGAGAAATTATCGCTGAGGGATGAATCGCTGTCGCAAAATTAACACTGTTTGACTTTTCAGCAAGCCTCTTTCTTATTGAGTTACTTCCAATGCTTATTATCAATGACTCGTTCAACGGCACTTTGTGATATACTCTGTATCCCATTAATTCATCTAACTCTCGATTATCGTCTATTAAACCGGCTACCTCTATGCCTTGGGCAATCAGAATATCAATTATCACTTTCGCGTGCCCGCTCGCTCCGTATAAATAGATGGCTTTCATAAAAATAATTATGAAGCCAATGATATGGCTGGTGAATAATTGCTATAAAACGCATAACCCTTGATTAACAGGTGTTTACCCCCCCCCCCCGTAATCTCTTTCTCTTGTCCCCTAATTTTAATAACTTTAGCAGGCACGCCCACAGCAGTACAATTTGCCGGCAAATCAGTTGTAACTACTGCTCCGGAGCCTATTACACTATTTTCACCAATATTTAACTGATTTATTATTTTAGCCCCTGTCCCAACATAAACACACTCACCAATATTTATCTCTCCGGATATATTAACAGTAGGCATAAAAGATGAAAATCTTCCAATTATTGTATCGTGACCAACAGTACATGAGAGATTTAATATGACAAAATCTTCAATTACAATATTTACTGTTATAATATTACCTGCACAAATAATACAACCTTCTCCAATTTTATTGAATTTAGAATTGCCAATAAAAACATTTGGGTGAACCAAAGTTGGGAACGAAATTTTTGGATTAAAAATCTTCTCAACAATCTTACGCTTTATTCCCGGATTGCCTATTGCCATCGCTACACACAGCTCAGATTCAATTTGATTCAACTCAGCAACTCCCCCAAGTACAGGATAATCATTTACAATAGTACCCTTTTCAATACCATCATCAAAAAAACCAATAAAATCATATTGTTTATTTGCCGAATTAATCTGTTCAATCATATCATGAACTTCTCTTCCAAAACCTCCGGCTCCAAAAACTGCAATTTTCTTCATAATTATCAACTATTACTCAATTCGACCCCCTTTAAACGGCTCCATTGTTACATCACTCCCCGCATTAATCCCATCCCTGAAAAAGACCCTCTTAACAGTTAAAAATAGTATTTTTATATCCAGCCACAAACTCAAATTATCCACATACCACACATCATAATCAAACTTCTGCTCCCACGATATCGCATTCCTCCCGTTCACCTGCGCCCAACCGGTCATTCCCGGCTTCACCTCATGCCGCCTCGCCTGCCTATCGGAATAGAGCGGAAGGTACTGCACCAGTAGAGGCCGAGGTCCCACCAGGCTCATATCCCCCTTCAAGACATTTATCAGCTGAGGAAGTTCATCAATAGACAAAGAGCGCACCACCCTCCCCACCGATGTAATCCTCTCACTATCCGGCAACAGATTCCCCGCACTATCCCTCTTGTCATTCATAGTCTTAAACTTAATCACCCTGAACAACTTTCCACCTTTCCCTGGCCGACTCTGAACAAAAACCGCACCCGCACCACCATTCGCCACCATCAGCAGCACCCATACAACTAGAAGGATCGGGCTAATTACAACCAGCCCAATCATAGACAAAGTAAAATCCAGGAAGCGTTTGAATATTGGGTTGTACATAATTATATCAAATTGACTAAGCAGTTACTTCTAATACTATCAAACCAGCAACTATTGCTATTCCAAAACTTATATGCGTTCCAATTAATATATACTCAGTTAATTTTCTGTCTTTAGATTCTTTAAGATCTCCAAATCTAAAAACAGACTTTGCTACCAATAAAAAGCCTATTGCTTCCCAATGATTTGTAACGATGAAGAGAAACACAAGAAGCCGCTCTAGAATCCCAATATACTTTCCTGCATTTTGTAGTGACTCATCCCGATTTTTATTCAAAACTTCAGTCCAATTCGACATTAAATTTTGAATCAATAATCCGGACTAATTTGAGAGCCGGATTTTTCTTCATAATCACCTCATAGGACCTCTCCACCGTATAGTTCTCCATTAGATACCGGTATCCCCTTTCACCCATTTGCATTCTCAGTTCCTTATCTCCACACAATGTATCCAGCATCTTATTGAATGCTTCAATGTTCCCGTTTTCACACCATAGACCAAAACCATTTTCTTCGGCGATGGGCCCTATATCTGTATGCACATCTGTTGCCATCAGTACAGGCATCTTGTATTCCAGGTAGGAGAGCAGGCGGGAGGGATAATTGGGAATGGTAAATCGTCTGTCTAAGAATATGAGCCCCACATCACATGACCTCACCAGCTGGTCGTACTCATTCTTGGGCAGTCCATCGAGCATAAGGGCATTGGAGAGCTTCCGGGATTGAAACCATTCGGACAGTCGCTGTTTTTCGGTGCCTGATCCGATGACTATAAAAAACCTATCCGCTATGTTATTGTTTCTTTCCAGCACTTCCATCAGAAAATCCAGCCCCTGCGGTTTACCCAGATTACCCCCATAGATATACAGAGTGGCTTCTTCAGGTATATTATAGTGTGCACGGAGAGAGCTGTTCTTTTCTGTAATCTCTTCCACCAGCTCTATGCTGTTGGGGCAAACTTCAACGCGAGAGGGTAAAAGTTCCGGATTGTGCTTGAGCACATACTCAACATTGGCGGGCGACATGCACCCGATATAGTCCGAAACTCGGTAAAGTTGTTTCTCTTTCCGTCTGAAAAAACTGTGCAGAACGCCATCCCGTCTCATCATACCCAGATCCACTGCATTCTGAGGAAAAATATCTTTCAGCAGCAGATACGACCGTGCATTATCTCTTTTTTTGATGTAAGCTATTACCTTTCCAAAGGTGATGGGCGGTGTAGAGTACATCACAAGATCAAATTTTGTGTTAGCCAAGTATTTCCGGATGGCTGCCAAGTATTGATACTCCAATGCCAGCGTACCTATTCCTTTTTCTACAATACTTGTTTTAGTCACATTGAGCGTTCTCACCTGCAGAAGAGAAATTTCCTCTTTCTTATGAAAATTAGTGGCTATACCATTCCGTCGCTCCACCGGAGATACGATGGTAACAGCATGCCCCTTATTCCGAAACTTCCGCAGTAAATCCTGGTAAATACCCCTATCTTCAATGGAGTTTATTCCAACCAGTGTTACAAAAAGTACATTCATTTGTGCTTTATCACTCTCCCCAAACAATACGTTTAATATAATCGGTATAACTCAATATAATCCTCACCACCTTATCACTTACATTTGGCATGCTGTAGTCGGCCACCGGCCTAAAATTGCGGTCAGAGCCTATTTCCTGGTACTGCAACTGTACCAGCCCTTGCATTACTCGTTCAGGGTTAAGCCCCACCATCATTACAGATGCCTCTTCCATTGCTTCAGGGCGTTCGTGTGCCTCACGGATGTTCAATGCCCTAAAGTTCAATATTGATGACTCTTCGGAGATGGTGCCACTATCCGATAATACTGCAAATGATTTCATTTGAAGTTTGTTGTAGTCGCTAAGACCCATTGGTTTCATCAATTGTACATTCTTGTGGAAAGTAACCCCTTTTGCTTCGATCATCTTTCTTGTACGGGGGTGAGTAGAGACAATTACCGGGTAGTCATACTTATGAGCAATTTCGTTTAGGATTTGGATCAGGTTGTTGAAGTTTCTTTCGGAATTGATGTTCTCTTCCCTGTGCGCAGATACAACAAAGTATTTGCCTTCCACCAAACCCAATTTTTCCAGAATATTCGAAGCCTCAATCTTAGGCAGGTATTGCATCAAAACCTCATACATTGGGCTGCCGGTTTTAATAATCCTGTCCGGCCGTAGACCTTCTGCAAGAAGATATTCACGAGCAATATCACTATAAGTAAGATTTATGTCAGCAGTGTGGTCAACAATTTTGCGGTTGCTCTCTTCGGGAACACGTTGATCAAAACAACGGTTTCCGGCTTCCATATGGAAGATGGGAATATGTCTTTTCTTTGCTGCAATGGCACACAGGCATGAGTTGGTATCGCCCAGCACAAGGAATGCATCAGGCTTAACCTGCTCCAATACCGGATCAACATTGATCAGGATCTGTCCAGCAGTTTCGGTAGCATTTTTACCTGCTGCATTCAAAAAGAAATCTGGTTTTCTAAGACCTAAATCTTCGAAGAAGACCTCATTGAGTTCGTAATCGTAGTTTTGCCCTGTATGTACCAGGGTATGTTCTATAGCTTCGCTTTTGTCCAGTTTTTGCAGCACACAAGCAAGTCTGATTATCTCGGGCCTTGTGCCGACAACTGTCATAACCTTTAGTTTTTTCATCTATACCTCCTCAAAATATGTATCCCCATCTTCCGGGTTATACCATTCGTTAATCCAAAATTGTGTGTAAAGCTCCTCATCACCAATGTTGGTGATGTTGTGGGTGAACCATACAGGCATGTCCACATATGACGGTTCGTTACCATCTAGGTAAAAGTTCATAACCTCGTCACTTCCGATCTTACGTAGTTGAATCCTGGCCTTTCCTCTAATTACAGTAAACCGCTCAATCTTCCGGGTATGGTAATGGTTGCCACGGGTAACTCCCGGCAGGGTAGTGGAGAAGGATACCTGGCCACCTACTCCGAGTTTTATAGTCTCTACAAACACTCCGCGGTTATCGATATGTTTTACCAGTTTGACAGGGAACTTGTTTTTATAATCAAGATAAGACCTGAATGTATTGAAAAGGTTAACCTCATTTATGTCTGCCAAGTTTGGGATGAATCCATTATTTGCATACATGGTATTGAACTGCTCAAAGAGAGAGAGAATACTACTCACTTTCCGTTCAAAGTCAGATGGAACATTAACCCTTACCACCCCATTGTTTTCAAATTGGCCGATAATAAACTTAAAGAGTGACCCTACATAGATTAGTTTGACGCTGCTATCTGTTATTATTTGCGGCTGCTCGCCATTGATTAGTTTATGTGCAAATGTGGCAATGAATGTGTTGTAGTTTGGTCGGGAAAATTCACCATAAACATTCGGGACAACCAAACCGGTGAAAGATGCTTTGTTTCTTATAGCCCATTTCTCTAATAGTTCACGGCCATCTTTTTTGGATTGCCCGTATAGGTTATCCAACTCCTCCTGAATAGATGAAGAGAACAACACATGCGGAGTTACCTTCTCGGCTTCCATTGCATCAATCAACTGCTTTACCAACCCAATATTGATGTCATAAATAACCTGAGGGTCTGTATGCCGATTCATTGCTGCCAGATGGACTATTACATCGCACTGTCTGACGTATCCCCTAAGTATGGCCGTGTCACTGAAAAAGTGGTCCTCGAATGGTATTCTCTCATATTTATCTGGTGCCAGCCCAAGATGATTGTATAGATGTGTCCCAACAAATCCCGCCTGCCCTGTAATGCCTACTCTAATCATAGTTTCAAATCTTCACGGATGAATTCAAGTTTGAGCAACAATTGCGTCATCTCCTGAACATCCAGCTGTTTTGTATTGTGGGAGTGGTAATCCTCTACTTTAGAGATATCCTCTTCCCCTTCGACAAAAAACTTATCGTAGTTTAAGTCTCTGCTGTCTGCAGGAATCCTGTAATAATCACCCATATCCTGCGCCTTGAACATCTCCTCTCTGGTAACCAGGGTTTCATAAAGCTTCTCACCATGCCGAGTACCTATAACCCTCACCTCATTGTTTGATTTGTATAAACCTTTCAAGGCATCGGCAAGAACAGTCAATGTAGCAGCAGGAGCCTTCTGTACAAATAGATCGCCGTTTTTGCCATGCTCAAATGCATAGAGTACCAAATCTACAGCATCCTCCAGAGTCATCATAAATCTGGTCATCTTAGGGTCTGTGATGGTAATTGGCTTGCCCGTCTTTATCTGCTCAATCCATAGTGGAATTACCGATCCACGGCTTGCCATCACATTACCATAACGGGTACAACAAATGGTTGTAGGTGCATCTACACCCAAAGAACGCCCCTTTGCAATAGCCACCTTCTCCATCATTGCCTTACTGATTCCCATAGCGTTGATAGGGTAGGCCGCTTTGTCGGTACTAAGCACCACCACATTCTTAACACCATGTTCTATGGCTGAATCCAAGACATTCTCTGTACCAATAACGTTGGTTCTAACCGCCTGCATAGGGAAAAACTCACATGAAGGCACCTGCTTCAACGCAGCAGCATGGAAGACATAATCGACTCCAACCATCGCCCCATCAACTGACCGTTTATCCCGAACATCCCCAATGTAAAACTTTACCTTAGGGTTCTGTATTGAGTGGCGCATATCATCCTGTTTTTTCTCATCGCGGCTGAAAATGCGAATCTCTTTAAACCTGTCATCATTCATAAATCGATGCAGAACTGCGTTTCCGAAAGAGCCGGTGCCGCCGGTGATAAGGAGTATTTTGTCTATTGACATATAGGAAAGTGTTTTATTTTCTAATTCTTTTATCAAGCCCCATGAACTGATAAAGTTTGATTCCAACCTTGAATGCCCACGCGTTGCTTTTGTAATTCAGATACTCTTTGGGTAGTTTGTGGTATGACATAAGCTCCTCTTCACTAATTTCAAGTCTATTTGCAACTTCTTTGAACATTGCCATGCTTTCCTCTTTTGGTACAGGAGGATTCTTCAAAATTTCAAGAGCCTCATCACGTGTTAATTGACCGGTAACTACGAGACTTGAAAGTTGAGCTCTACGAATATCATATCCAAAACGAGTTGGAAGCCACCACGCTTCAAGGAATTTGGTAAGCAAATCCTCAAAATGCTTCTGGCCATAAGCATGATATCCATATTCACGCTCCAATGTTGCAATCACATCCTTCTTTATGTATGGAACATAATTCAACAATGTAAGTGTTTTTACTCCTTTTAGATAAGGAATTAAGAACTTGTGTTTGAGACCAGTCGTATATATATAATTTTTGGTTTTGAAATTTCCATGTTTTTTCAAAACATCTTTAATATATATCTTATCAGCTGTTGGACCGGCACCTTCAAACCAAGATTCAGGGTCGGCAATTATCTCTGTGCTAATGTTGTAACCATTCAGTATATATTTTACTCCCAACTGTTGTGAGTACTTGTCTATTTGAGCAATGAAAGCATGATCCTGAGGAGCATCCAATCCTGCGTGTCCTGTCTTAAAGAAAGCAATCTGCATCTGACGGAGCTCTTCCCAATCTAATTTCTGAATATGGAGATGAACGGAAAGTTTGTCACAAAGTTTTTTGATGTTCTCCTCAGCTACAGGCAGGTTCCAACCCGCATCAATGTGAAAAACGAAAGGTCTAAGCCCCCATTCGGTTACTGCAAGATGTAGCATATAGCTGCTATCGAGCCCTCCACTAAGACCAAGAATACAATCATATTCCTTTCCTTTCCCGGAAGCTTTAATTTGGTTAAGTAAGGATTTTAATTCTGCCTCATGGCCTTTACCATGTTTCCACCAGGGCAAGATACTCTTCTCATATTCTTTACATCGTTCACAAATACCTTTGTCATCAAAAATTATATGAGCGTCTGAAGTGTCCATGACACAATTTGTGCAAGTTTGATTCTTTTTCATTTTTAATTTATTAAATTATTGAACAACTCAATATATTCTTTAAATCTATCATCCTTATTAAAACATGCTACAGCTCTTTCTCTGCATCGATCTATATAGAATTCCTTACCTCTTTCCTTTACTTCACTAATTATTTTGATTACAGAATCTAAATCCCCTTTTTCTACAATAAAACCAGTTTCATCAGAAACAGCCTCAATACTTCCACCCGTCCTATAAGTAAGAACTGGAGTTCCACAAGCAAGAGCTTCTAAATTGGTAGTTGGGAATGTATCACCATATGTTGGATTAATAAATAAGTCAGACATTGAATATAACTCTGCCAACTGAATAAAGCTATCGGTTCTCTTAATCCCTATTATTTTGTTGGGTAATTTTTTAATTTGATAATCATTTAAACCAACTAGAATAATTTTAACACTTGATTCTATATTATATGAAAGTTTAATAAAATCATCTAATCCTTTTCCTTTATTCCAGACTCCACTTACACCTATAACAATGAATTCATCTTTTAGTCCAAATTTTTCTCTTGTCTCTTTTATATTTAAATTTGGTTTAAATGTATTAATATCTATTCCATTATAGATTACCTTAATATTATTTGAAGAGAGAAAGGATTCTTTTACTAAATCTCCTAACCACTTAGAAACAGGAACAATTGTTAGATTCTTTAATGAATTAAATAGTTTCTTTTTCTCTTTGTAATTTTCCTTTGATCTGTCAAATACATAACTTGCAGGATAATATTTTTTAAGAGGGCATGCATTACATTCAATCTTCCATTTTTCACAACCAATTTCTTCAAAATGAGCACAATGACCTGTGAATGACCAGCAATCGTGAAAAACCCATACTATATGAGTTTCAATTTTGTACAAATAATTGAACAATAACTTAATATTTATAAAATATCCATGAAGATGATGAAGTAGTATAATGTCGGGCTGGATTTTGTTTATTTGCTTAATTAGTTTCTTAGTAGGAAGAGTAGAATAAAAACCGTGCTTGTCAGTAATTCTTGTCATTACTCCATGCCAGTAAACATCTAATTTATTACCTATTTTTATTACGTTTGATTTACTTGGTTGGTTGTTACGAGCATAGGTGATATAGCTTTCCCAACCAGAATCGATGGCTTTTTGTCCTATCTGTTCTGCAATTCTTCCTACAGAACCGCTATTAACTTCAATACTTATTTGTAAAAGTTTTGGCATTCAATAAATGTAATTGTGTGAGCAACAGCAGTCATTTCTTTTTGTTTACCCCTAAAAAATAATTGATATGGGATTTCCGCCAAAACGGCTCAATATGTCTTCTATTAATGACTGTGTTACCTAAAGAAAAGTAATGTTTGTAATTTGTGTCACTATAGATATGGCTATGATACTCTTTCGCACATTCAAGTGCATTTTTAGGGAAATGCTTTAATTGACCGTAAGTCCAGGCAAAATAATCACACTTAACACCTAATTTCTCCTCAAGAATTGCTTTATTCTTATTAATCTGGAAATTTATATCTTCATCATTTAGTTCGGCAAAGTTACTGTGATCTAAATTATGAGACCCTATCAAATGTCCCCGCTTATGAAGTTCCTTTACTTGCTCCCAAGTCATAGGTTTTTTAGTGAAGGTTTCTACCCTTTTGTTAAATTCTTGTTGGTATGTTTTATCTGAATCAACATAATTCGCATTGATAAAAAAAGCACCCCTTGTATTGTACTTCTCTAAAAGTGGTGCTATTATTGAATAACACTCATCAAATCCATCGTCAAATGTAAATGCCAAGAATACCTCACTACTTGGGATTGAGTTGGATAATATCCTATTTGTTGCCTCTTCAAGTGTGATAAAACTTGCAAAACTCTTTAGATAATTTAAGTATCTGTCATAAATATGCATATCTCGTTCATTATCTTTTTCAAAAGGAGTAATAAAATGTGAATTGATAATATGGATACCGGGTTTAGGCTTTATTACATTACCAAAAATTATTAAAAAAATGTTTCTCAAAAATGCTCTCATATTCTAATTAGTATGATGATTTATACCATCGAAAGAAATACTTGTGAAGTCACTATCTTTTACAACATTATTATTCAAAATTTTGTAACACATATGAACTTTGCTTGGTACTTTAATAAACATATTCTTCGTCAAAATATTCATAAGGGGGTTATTATTAGAAACTGTGAAACTTATCATATCAAAGCTTGCCTTGCTTTTACAATGTCGCAAAAAATCTTTTAATTTGAATAATTTTCTATCCTTAATATTTATAAAGAGGACATGTCCTTCGCGGATAGTACCTCTTTTCCCCATTTTCATTATTGATTGAAAATTATCATTTTCTATAACTATGTATTCAGTTACAGGGAAAGTGAAAAATCTCCAGTTTAGATATTCTAAATTGAGTTTGGAATGAAGATTATTCAAATCATTCTGTTCAAAGCTATTAAACGAAGTTAATTTACTAAGGTTGGACTTATTTGGCTTATATCCTATCCTTAGATCCCATAACTTAAATACAACTTTAAAAAAATTATTGAATCTGATTCTATACTCTGGAGTGTACATTTGAACCCAGCCATTTTTCAAGAAACCTTTCAAACTATTGCTGTTAGGAAAGTTTAATATAAAATCAATATTTTGGTCTCTTAGTTTTATCTCTGCTAACTTTATAAGCTTAGTGAATAAACCTTGCCCTTGAAAATCCGGATGAACAAATGTTTCAAATGAAAGAACAGCATTTAATATTTTTCCATTTAGTGAAAAGGGTTGTATGCCATACCCAACACAACCTGCGATTACTCCGTTTTCTTCTGCACAGGCTAGTATACTTTCTCCATACGGATTGTCTCTAAATTTCCAGTAAAACCATTCCCTTGCGTTAACTTTTGAATACCCGTGCGCTTTTGATGCTGCAATCAGAAAACTGTCAATTAAATGTTCATCAATATCATAATTGAAAATAAAGTACCTCATAAACTATTTTGTTAATGCATTTAATTCTTTCACATAGGATTCTATACATTTTCTGCCATCAAAAATTTCATTATAGCGGTCTAATGATTTATTTCCCATTACTTTTAGCTCCTCCCGACTCATTTGAGATATTCTTTTTACTATCGTTCTACCTTTTTCAATTTCATTAATCGGGTCATAGTGCCAGCCATTTTTTAAACCATCCAACACATCTGCTAAATTGCCAATTCTGGATGAAACCAATAATGGTAAGCTAGAAGCACAAGCTTCAATTGCTGACAATGGTGATGCATCTCTTAGACTAGGCAAAATAAACATATCAGCAGCAGCATAATAATTGACAATCTCGTCCTGCTGTATAAATCCAGTGAGAGTTACTGGTAGATTGTCTTTTGTTATTATATCAATAATTTCATTCTTAAGTTCTCCATCACCAATAATAAAAAGTTGATAGTTTTTTACATCTTTCAACAGATTGAGAAATGGGATAATGCCTTTCAAAGGAATTAAACGAGCTGGTAAAACCCACATTTGAGTATTTTCATTAACGCCAAAAGAGTTCCTTAGTTGCTTTTGATTCTTTCTAAGAGAAGATACGGCATCTCTAAACACTTCTTCATCTATAAGATTGGGCAATTTGATAAATTTTTTCTTTGATGATTTTTTTAAGAAAAAGTTTATATAATCCATTTGAGGAGTACCTGTGACCTGGTATGCATCCATTTTATTAAGAAGTAATTCCTTAATCTTAGCACCAAACCCTTTTTTTCTGACTGTTGAAAATAAATTAGATTCCACAGACATTACTTTTATCACCTTTTCTGGTATAAAAAAAGGAGCTAACCAATGCGAGGGACTTGCCATACCACCAACAATAGCAATATCATAATCCTTTTTCATTAATCGGAGCAATAAACCCGGATTAAAATGAGCATGAAAATTGCCGATTTCAGGATGAATTCCTTTAAATATTAAATAATTATACCTGAAGCTCTCTGATGGAATTATCCAGTTTCTGTCAGGCTCAATTTCCGCCATATAAAGAACATCAAACTCGATACCATTCTTTGGGAAAATTTCCTGCATTAAATTATAGCGCTTTTGCCTATATGGAGCAGGTATATTTGTAATGTAAAGGAGTTTTTTCATTTAGTGTTTTTTATTAACATTCAAAAATCAATTGAGGGAATTCTTAATAACAGTTTTCGTATTTAATTTTTTGAATAGAAGCCTTCGAATAAGAGAATATACAATTAAAATACCAATGAAATTTATAGAAGAAGTGACGGGAGATCGCACGAAAAAAAACACATAGGAAAACATCATGGCGACTAATATTTTGGAATATGACATAGGTTGAGCAAGTTGAAATGCCCGATACATATCAGCTCTTTTCAATAACACACCCAATAGAAAAACAAAAAACAAAGAGAAATAGCCAAAATCTGCAAATAATTCACCGGTAAATCCAAAAGATGAGCTGTGACCTTCTCCAAAGCCAGATCGATATTTTCTAATCATCCAGTGACCAAGCATAGTAGGTTTATCCGGCCATATAGATCGTGGTACCCAAAAGTAAGTCAGAAATGCTATAGATTTACCATATGTATGTGGATGGGTTTCAAAATAAGTCATCGACAACGCTGTCATATCCACAACTCCCTCTGGACTCATATTAGAAGCAATTTGTTCGGAGAATCTTTTATCAGTATCCACTTGGTTATTTTGGTAATCAAAATTTGCTAAACCATCAGATCTGAATTGGCCCATTAAAAAGCTGGAGATAACTAATAAAAAAATTAAGCCAATTAATTTTAGACTTATAGTTATTCTTCCTGTATAATTTGCCTGTGAAACAATTAGAAAACCTCCAAAAGAGAATAACAAAGGGAATCGAGTTCCCCCTATAAAAAGCAGAACGAAAATTGGAGCACTTAGCAATAATGGAATAATAATTGATTCCTTTTTCTTTATTTCTTTATAATAAAATACTATAATTGATGGTAGTATATACTGTAAAGAACTAAAAAAACTATTTATAAATAGATTACTTTCTTTATATAATATCTCAGCGGCATAATCTCTTCCTACACTAAAAGTTAAAATAACCCAAGGTAAAGTATGAAGAATATAAATTCCAATTAATAATAATAAAATAAAGGGTGTCCACTTCGATATCTTAGTTTGGTTAAAATTTGAATTAAAATATTTAGATTTATACCTTATAGGCATATGATATCCGATAATCATCAAGTTATTAGCTATAGTTAAAAATCTTATAGCTTGCAATATATTTTTTCCTGGATCTATTAAAATTGCTTCCGATAAAATTATAAATATAAAACCTACTAACCATACCTGGAATAATGAGAGTGATTTCTTATCGAAATAATCCAAAACAATTATTCCAGATAGAACAACTAAGCTAACTTCGCTTATATCAAGAATGTTGTCGCTAGCTAGTGTAAATATTGACAAAGAAATTACAAAAAACAGGATAATAAATCTAATCATTACCTTTTACTTGAGAAAATATTATTTCTTTTCTTAGTTCTTTTAAATATGAGTTCCCGTATTTTAAATCAGGTTCAATATAATTACCTTCTCCCCACTCATTCCAAGAAACTAAAAATATTAATTTATGATCATCATCTTTATTCTCGATAAATTTAAGTGATTGTTTTACTTGTTTCGCAAATAATTCAGGGCTAGATTTAGTGATTACAATACCAGCATTTCCAGACCTAGGTGAATGATCCCATCTTGGAACAATAATTGGAATTATCTCTTTTTCATAATTAGAATCATCATACATATTATCTGTCATATCTTTAAAAGTATACCTACGTGGTCCTTTGAAGAGTTTAATTTTTAATTTTAGTAATGCTCTTTTAATGTAACCTTGTTTTATGTGAACGTTCAAAAAGCAGTTAAGCTGATACATTGAATTAAAACCGAGATTTAAAATTTCTTGTTTAGTTTCTTGACCTTTTACAGCAACAAAAAAAATTCCCTTTAAACCATTTTGAATGGCTAGTTTCCTCCAAGTACTAATTACTAAACTAATTTCATCTTTATTTTTAAGGGAGTATATAACTAGCAGTGGTTTACCTTCAACTTGAATATATCGTTTGTCTTTGAAGGCAGGTAAGAGAGCTTCATAAAAATGATTTTCATAATCAATAACTCCTAAGTATTGTTGATCAATAAGGAGTTTATCACCTTTTCCATTTGAATCCCATAATTTTTGATACCATGGATGATTAGCCCAACCTAAACAAAATGGATAATCAGGTTTTCCGGTCTCTAAAACTTCTTTGAATGGTCGCTCAAGCAATCTCTTATTTCCACCAAACCAGTAATGCCAATAGCAAAAACCTTCAATTCCGGCTTCTTTTGCTAATCTAGCCTGAGCCTCTCTGGTTTCATGTACTCTTAAATCATAAAAGCCCAACTCTCCAGGAATATTTGGCTGATTGTGTCCCCTAAACAAAGGCTTGGATTTCATTACACTAGTCCATTCTGTAAATCCCTTTCCCCACCATTCATCATTTTCAGGGATTGGATGAAATTGAGGTAGATAAAATGCAATTACTCGAGCTTTACATTTTGTAGAATTCATATTTACTTTAATAGTTTTAGTTTACTGTGGGTTAGAAGTGCTATTTTCAATAAAGGATAGGGTATTAAAAACACTAATCTTATCTTAAGGCTTGACAATTCAGTAATAAATGGTAGAATTTTTTGAGCCTTTATATAATCTGACTTTATAATTTCTTTTCTTGCTCGTAAAGCAATTAATTGACGTATATTAAAAATGTGAGTATTCTGATCATGGGCTTTAATACATTTTAACTTTGAGTTTAAGGATATTTGATTAGGTAAAGACATCACTATAGAAAACCAATGAATTGCAAAAACATCAAATAACCTATTACTCCAACTACTTTTTTTTAAATCTTTAAAATTTAAATCATATTCTGTTCTTGAAACAACATTATCGGCAATCCATAAAATATTTAAATTTTCATATTTAACAATACTTTCGAAGAACACACCAAAATGAATCAAATCAGTATCAAAATATCTTTTCAATAATTGATTATTTATAAATTCTTTTGAAATAATTGTAGAGCATAGTAATGTTGTATGCCATCCGATTTCAGTTAATATTGATGTAGCATCGTTGTAAATCTTAGAAGGAATATTCATAATTCTATTTTCTGAGTTTACAACGATTCCTTGATATTTTCGTTGTTTAATAATATTTAATATTTTACAAAAGGAATCTTCACTTATTTCTTTACTATCACCAAATAACCAGATATATTCTGATGTCGAATTTTCGTAGCACAGTGCAACATTCCTGTCATATCCAACATTCTTAGCTTGACTAAAATATTTTAGATTTGAATAATTCTTGATGTGAGTTTCTACAATTTTTCTTGTATTGTCAATTGATCCGTTATCAGATACAATTATTTCGCACTCGGCTTCTCTAACTACACTAATTAATTTAGAAAGCGTAATGTTCAATAATTCAGCTCTATTGTAAGTTGGAATACAGAAAGTTAGAAAAGCACTACTCATGATATATTTTTTTATAATGTGAGAATAAGAAATATCCTATTGGAAAGCAAATAAATATAAATATCATAGCGTATCCAATCATAACTGCATTAACACCAATATATTTTGCGCTTACTAAAGTTGAAAGTATAGTCAAAACTCCAACAATAATAGCTTGAATAATGAATGGCTCTTTTTTATGACATCGTAAATAAGTAGCCCAGCCATTATTAATATTATTGAAAGGAACAACAGCAAAAATTACAATACAAACATATAATGGTAAAAATCTGTTTGCCAAAGAGCAGTTAAAGAAATTAATAGCTACAATAAAGAAAATGAATACTAACACACAAAAAAAACTTATTAAAGTAGATTGTTTCATTGTCTTTATAAATGAGATATCTAATTCTTTATATTCTCTTTTAGCCACTAAGCTAGACCAAAATGGGACTTTAGTTGATGTCCAACTCGCAACAAATGAAGTTATAGTACTTAAAAAAGTCATTGTCATACCAACTTTTCCTGCAGCTTCAGCTCCATTATATACAAATACAACTGGATTAAAAAATTGAAATATAAAATAGCCACTAACCCAACTTATAGCAATTTTCCATTGAAATGGGAATATCTCATTCCAATAACTTATTTTATTTGTAATCTTATGTTTAAATGTATTATAAAGTAATTTCGGAAATGGAGTATTTAAATATAATATAATTAGAACAAAAAAACCAACTAATAAATTAATGGCAAGTATGTATAATTGAGCACCTATTACAAGACTAATCCAAGTTGCTGATATTATTATTATTTGCTTAATTAAAGCAATTTTTGCCATCTCCTTCACTTTATTCATCCCCTGGAGAACAGCCATCCATGGAGAAATCAGTAAATTTAAACTTGCTCCTAATGACACTAAAAACCAAGGCAGTTGCCAGTTTACATCAGGGTATTTGAGCCCAAATTTGTTAAAATACCAAAAACCTAAAGAAATAAGGGTTGCAAATAATAATCCGGAAGCAATTGCGTACCATTTTGCACAAAAAGTCATTAGTGAACTTAATCGTGATAAATTATTTTCGTTTCCTTCTAATTGTATCTTAGATGAAAACTTTAAAAAGGCCATTTCATGAGCAGTATACTGATTAATAATTCCTCCTAGCCCTAATTCGAAAAAAGTTTGAATAGCTATAACACTTGCAAAAGTATAATAGAACCCCTGAGTAGAAGGAGTCATAAAAGATGAAATTAGAAATACGGTGACTATACCCCCAATTGAAGCTATTATAAGAGTTGAAGATGTGTACAATACTGCACCATCAATTCCAAAGAGTCTAGAAATTTTTTTTAGTAAGTAATTCATATGATGTGAAAGGAAATCTCATTTTTACATTTTTTCAGATAAATGTCTATGAAACTGAATAATTTTATAGGTTAGTTTTAATGTGATTATTAGTTTTAGCTCGTTGATGATAGGCATACTACATTTATAAGTATTGTTTCATTTGATAAATTTTCAAATCAATATGGTCTATGATTTGCGAACAATTGTTGGTTTATATACTTTATATGTGATTTGAATTAGTATAAAAGTCGGGGAAAATTTTAATTTGTTAGTTATTTTTTTTTAAACATTCATAACTTCTAAGTGTTTTTATTATTCCTTCTTCTAAAGAAGTTTCAAGCCTCCAACCCAATTTTTTTAATTTATTGTTGTTTAATACAATCCCTGGTATTCTTATGGGCTTTGCTGAATATATAACTTGGATCTTTTTATTACCAGTTAATGACGACACGGCTTCTGCTATATAGTTTGCAATTTCATCAATACCAGCAAAGTTTCCCTTTTCACCTCCAGAAGAAATATTGTATGATTCTCCGCTTTGTCCATAAAATGATAAAGTAACCAATCCATTTATTGCATCTTTAACATAAATATTATCTCTTCTATTAAAGCCTGAATTATTTAGAACAATATCTTGTCCAGCAAAAGCCTTCTTGATAAACTCATAGAAAGCTGTTTCTGGAATATTTTTTGATTCACCATAAACTGTACCAAGCCTTGCGATAACAATATCAATGTCAAACTGTTTTTTATATGCTTTCGCTATGACTTCAGACATTCTTTTTGATTCAGAATATGAAATAGTTGGGGAGTCTAAAAAATCACCACAATTAGTATTATCTTCGCTTACGATTAAATCCTCATTTGTAGGATTATAGTATACAGTAACAGAAGAAAAGACAACAAGACGCCCCTTCTTTCCAGTATTTTTAGTTTGATTTTTTAAGAATTCAAGACAATTGAAAATACCAAAAATATTAGGCTTAATAATATTTACTGGTGAATGAAGTATAATATCTCGCTCCATTGGACCTGCAGCATGGAAAATATAATCAATATCTCCTATATAAGATGGAATCTCTTGCGCTGCATCAAGTTCTAATAATACTAAATTCCTATTGTTTAAGAAATTAGAAAAGGTAGATTCAAGTTTCTCTTGATTTCTACCTGTAACAATTACCCTTGTGGCACAGTGATTTAATAAATGCTCAACCAAACTATAACCTATTAAGCCTGTTGCACCAGTAATTAATATAATTTTATTCTCAAATGATTTCAATGTCTTAACAATTATAAGTTATTCAAATATTCATACCTTTCTCTATCAAGATCAGGAAACAAATCTTGGCAAGGTTTTCCTTTAGGTAATCTTGGAGTTAAACTCAAATCTTCATCAATTAGTATTTGATGAAATAAAGGTTTATCACTCAAATCAAAATAATCAGAAACAATTATTCCGTAACCTTCAATAATCTTTTGGAAGTTAGGAATTCCATATCCTGTATCCTTAGTTGTATGTAAATATCTCGTGCCAAATTTATATTTTTCGCGATCTCTAATCATTCCGGAAGATTTGTTGTTCAACAAAACAACCGAAATTGGAAGATTATTTTGCGAAATTGTCTGAAATTCTTGCGAATCCATCAGTAGGCCTTGATCACCAGTAAAGCATACTAACGGTTTTCGTGTGGCATAGTATGCCCCAATTGACTTTCCTAACGCACAACCCATAGCTCCAAAAGATTTGGAAAATAAAACCCTTTTGCGAGTTCTTGATAATATACAAGCTCTTGATAACCAAAATTCATTATTTCCAACGTCACTGACTATTGTAGTTTCTTCTGGGATATTTTTCAATATGTCGGCAATTCTTTCAACTGCTAAATTTATATCCTCGTTTTTCAAATTATCTTTCAAATCTTCACATAATGATAGCCAATTTGAATGATTTCCATAATCAAAAATATTTTCAGATAACTCTTCAAGTAAGTCGCGAATATCAAGTTGATAATTTGTTGAATTTGGAATTTGTCGTTCAAATTCGCTAGGATCAATATCAAATCTCAAGAATTTTGTTTTTTGTGTTATATCAAAATAACTTTCAGAGTGTACAGGGAAATCAACCCGGTTGCCTATGGCGACGACTAAATCTGCCTTTGACATAATGAAATTTGCCGTCCTAATACCATGACTACCAACATATCCGAAATAGAAATTGGAGTCACCAACAATGTTAAGTGAGGATCTACTAGATAGTACTGGGATCTTCGCCATATTGATAAACAATTTAAATTTATCTATGAGATTCACTTGATTTACTCCATCTCCCACGAGGATAATTGGTCTTTTAGCTTCTTTAATTTCATTTTTAACATCATATACCATTTTTTTGATATCAAAAATACTGGCTTTTTCAGGTATCTTATCTATATTATTTAATGTAATAGATTTACTGAAAATATCAGAAGCAAAGTCTAAGAATACTGGCCCACGCCTACCATCTAAAGCAATAATACAGGCTTTATTAAGAATTGAAGGAATGTCATTTACATCATCTATCCTAGCCGAGAATTTTGTAATGTTTCTTACCATTGAACATGTATCAATTTCTTGATCATACATAACTCTCATGTTTCTATTTAAGAATTTTGAAGAATGTGCTGTGATAAATAAAACAGGTGTCGAGTCACAGTAAGCATCTGCTATTGCGGTAATCATATTTGTAAATCCTGGCCCCCTAGTCGCGTATGCAACACCTAGTTTTCCGCATGCTTGAGCATATCCAGAAGCTGCAAATCCTGCTGATTGTTCATGATAACATAAGTGTGGTGTTATAGTATCCTTCTTATCATCAAAGGCGTATATTAAATCCAATAAAACGCCTCCAGGTATTCCGAAAACATCAGTGACCCCCAGTCGGATTAAATAATCAACAATAAATTCAGATGCATTCATATTTATATTCATTTGTATTTATAAACTAACATTTCAACATTTTCTGTTGTATATCTACTTCTTAAATCGTTAGGCATGTTTAGGAGAATATGATTAATTTCTTTGAATGTAAGATTATATTTATGCCTCATTATTAGAGCATACTTATATGCTGTATTATAAATTGCAGGTAATAGACGTGTTACTGAATAACCCCACAAATAATCAAATGGAAATAATTCTTCAAGAATATCACAAATTTCAAGGATAGGGTCAAATTTGTATTGTTTACAGAACTTATGATTAAGGTAAGGTATTATGAGTTCTGTTTGTAGATTGCCGGCTCCTTGCCCCATACCAGTTGAACAAGAATCAATTATTAACATTCTATCTGTATCAATATTTAAAAAGTTCAATACATTAGAATATGCAAGGCTCATGTTATTGTGAGCATGAAAACCAATTCTGATATCTTCATTGAGCCTACTATTATAGAAATCAAATAGACGTTGTATATCATTATTTTGCATATAGCCATAACTATCCACAAAATAAAGTGCATAAGCACTCATCTCATTTGCAGAATTTATTACTCTGACTAACTCTTCATCTGTATACCGCATTGTCAACATTGGTTGAATAAATACTTTATAGCCTTTTTTTGATAAAGCAGCACAATAATTAAGAGACTTTTCTAATTCAGAGTAACGTAATATTACTCGTACGCCTTCAACAAGAGATGGGTTCCATTCTGGGATATTATTTAAAGGAGTGTCTGGACCGATATATAATCCTGCATATAATTGATTTTCATTTCTAATATTAGGCATTGTTTTAGATAACTCTTCAATACTCTGATAAATTGCGAACTTTTTCTTATCTTCTTTAGAGTATTCAATTGCTCCTAACTCAATTATATCTACGCCTGAATCACTTATTAGGTTGATTATTCGTGGAATAATATTACTTGGAAAATATGAATTTGAGATGTTATTTTTAAAAGCATCTTCTAAACCTTGCCCCCCATCACGTAGTGTCGCGTCCAATAATTGGATTGATTTTCTCATATATGTTCATTTTTTGCGTTAATTATTTTCAAATAAATATAAAGTGAATAATTATCATATTATTTAATCATTTTGATATACAATTTACTGTTATATTTATTCGTTGAAATATTCTTCAATTTGACTTTCTGTAGTCTTTCTTATGTCATCTCCTTTTAGATAACTTTTATTCCACATTACGATACTCTCTAATGTTTTATGAATATTCCATTTTGGCTCCCAGCCCAGCTCGGTTTTGGCTTTCGAACAATCAAGTTTTAAATAGTTTGCTTCATGTGGTTGTGGATTTGTATCCAATCTGTATGAAGCTCCATTGTTCCACAATTTGCATATCGTATTAGTAATCCACTCAACATTTCGAGCATCTTTATCTTCGGGTCCAAAATTCCAACCTCCGTTAAATTTTGCACCATGTTCATATAAATTTGCAGCAAGTAAAAGATATCCATTCAATGGTTCGAGGACATGTTGCCAAGGACGTATAGCTAAAGGGCTACGAATAACTACTTCTTGACTATGTGAAATTGCACGAATAAAGTCAGGAATTAGTCGATCTACTGCCCAATCTCCACCTCCTATTACATTACCAGCTCTTGCAGTTGCTATTGCCACCTTGTGTTTATCGTAATCTATTTGATTATAAAATGAGTCTCTATATGATGATGTTATTAATTCAGAACATGCTTTGCTATTTGAATATGGATCGTACCCTCCCAATGGATCATTTTCACGATATCCCCAATGCCATTCTTTGTTTTCATAACACTTATCTGTAGTTATATTTAAGATTACTTTCACACTATTAGTACGTCGACAAGCTTCAAGGACATTGACCGTACCCATCATGTTTATTGAATATGTTTCGACAGGGATTCTATAAGAATCCCTCACCAATGGCTGCGCTGCCATATGGATTACAATTTCAGGCTTTACTTGTTGAAATACTATTGATAACTTGTCTAAATCTCGAACATCACCTGTATACGAAGTAATCAATTCTCTTATTTTGGCTTCTTTAAACAAAGATGGATTAGTAGGCGGTTCTAAAGCATAGCCATACACATTAGCGCCTAATCTATGCAAAATGAGGCTTAACCATGATCCTTTAAACCCTGTATGACCTGTTATGAGAATTTTTTTTTCAAAAAAAATGCCGTTATATAAATAATTTTTCATCTGATTATTTCTACCATTTTATCCAAGGAGCAATTCCTTTTTGGATAATTTCCTCAAGTTGGTTTTTATCACTTAATGTATCCATCGGCTTCCAAAATCCAGAATGCTTATATGTAAAAAGTTGGCCGTCATTTGCAAGATTTTCTAAAGGAATCCTTTCGAAGACTTCTTTATCGTCGTTTCGGATATAATTAAATACTTCAGGTTGGCACACAAAAAAACCGGCATTTATCCAACTTCCATCACCTTTTGGTTTCTCTTGAAATGAAGTTACTTTGTTATCATTTGCAATTTGTAAAGAACCGAATCTGCCTTCTGGTTGAACAGCTGTCATCGTAATTGCTTTCCCGTGATTTTTATGAAATTTAATCAAATCTGGTATTTTTACATCTGACACACCATCTCCATATGTAAGCATAAATGGCTCGTCTCCAACGTATTTCTGTACTCTTTTTATGCGTCCTCCAGTCATAGTTTCTAAACCTGTGTCAACTAAAGTAACTTTCCATGGCTCCGCATGATTAGCATGATGGGTTATACTGTTAATTGAAATATCTATGGTAAGATCAGACATATGACTATAATAGTTTGTGAAATACTCTTTAATTAAATATCCTTTGTAACCGCAAAGAATGATGAATTCATTAAAACCATAGAAGGAATATATCTTCATAATGTGCCATAGAATTGGCTTACCTCCGATTTCTACCATCGGTTTTGGTTTAAGCACTGTTTCTTCAGATAAACGGGATCCTAAACCACCAGCTAAAATTAACACTTTCATATTTGTAGTTTTTATTATTTAATTATAAATTAATTTTATACTTAATATTCAATATCTTATTTTATAATCACTAACTCAATATTTTTAAATAATTTTTTTAATCAAAGATTAGAAAGACAAAAAATTTTCTATTTAGAATTACTGAGATAATGATTTAGTAATGGTATTTCTTCTTTTATTGTAAAGTATTAAGTATTCAAGAAAAATATGAGAATTTTCGGATAATTGTTGAATACTACATTCAAATTTATTTGATATTACTGTTTTTTTTTGATTTTGGAATGTCTATATAAATGATATGCTTAATTTGTATATTCTACTTATTTATTTTTTCTAAAACCTCTTTAAAATATGGACATATCAGTGTCCAACCACCGCTAGATATAATACCTAAAAATATGAATCCTAAAAAAATCATAGCCCTATTTGGTTTTGACTTCTCTGTAGGTAATATTGGAGGTTTAATAATAGTTAATATTGGAGATGTCTCTGTAATTGATATTTTTGCTTGTTCCCTTTGCTTTGCAAGTTCGGAGTAAATATTCAATAAAAGATTATATTCAGATGTTAGCTTATCTTCAATTGTCTTGGCCATTGCTGATGACAAGGATATATTTTTGTCTCTAAAATTAGCAAGTTCCGTTTGTTTTTCCTCAAAATTTTTCTTTGCTTCTCTATAGCTACCCTCAATAAACTCAAGGTTACTCCGAACTTTTTGTAGTTTAAATTCTGTAATGTACTTCTGAAGAAGCCTTTGTGAAGTTTGAACTACTTCAGCTGATAATTTTGGTTCTTCGCATGTATATGAAAGTGTTAGATATCCTTCTTTTTCATTAACATTTAATGAAAGATTTTCAAATAGTTCCTTAATAGTATTCACTTCATTTAATGTTAGCTTTTGAATATCATAAGGTAGGTTTTCATTCAAAATTTAATTATTAGGATTCCCTTTTATAGCTCCAATTAATATACTTGGTATTCCGATAGAATATCTCTTTATAAAAGTCAGAAGATTAAATGAACTATACTTTTTGTCAGTTTTATAATCAATAAATGTAATAGGTCTATCCGCTTTTTGTATTGTAAATTTTGAATAAATGAGCTCTTTCTGAAAGTTTACATTATTTAGAATTTGTGGGTAGACACTCGGAGAAAGTATCTCTCCAGAACTCATTGAGCCTAAGTTAATACCAGCCATTGCAGCAAGACCACTTAAACTACCACCAGATTTCTTCTCTCCTGATTGTGGGACCAATGTAGTAGAGGCTGTATATTCATTAGGTGTAAAGATTGCAATGAAGAGACCTATGACCATAAAAATTATAGTAGTCTTGATTATATATCTTCGGTTTGCCCAGAGCTTGACGACAATCTCAATGAAATCAATCTCTTCCTCTGCCTTATTCTTTGTTATAATATCTTTTTCTTCCATCAGAACTGTCTAATTAAAGTTGTTACCATTGCTGCTGTTGAAACTACGGATGAAGTGATTCCAAGAATTTCACCAAGAGATGCACCTTCTCTGTCCGGTTTTTGAAGGACAATAATTTCACATCCCGGTTCTATTTTTGACATAAGCCCTTTTGATACCTTGCCGTTCATATAAACTACAAATACCCGGCTTTTCTTAGCTTTAAATGCATATCCGCCTGCATTTGAAATGTAATCACCAATTGATATTCCCTTAACATAGGTTACGGCGTTAGGATACATAACGGCTCCGGAGATTTTTACTGTTCCGTTGTATGTTGGGACATCAATTATGTCACCTGTTCTTAGAACGATATCTTCATCACCACCCGGATTTGCTATTGCTTTTTCAAGGTCTATTCCAATATAGTATGTGCTTCCTACATCAAGACTATCGACCATAATTGAGTCTTTCGCACTGGTTTTAGCCAGTTTCAGAGAGGACTCTACACGGGCCTTTTCGTCGGCATTCATAACTCGGGTCAACCTTGCACCTTTGATGTAGGCAGAAGAGGTAAGGCCGCCGGCGCGCTTAACTATTGATGATATCCTTTCGTCACGGTTAATCTTGGCGTATGAGCCGGGAAACAGCGCTTCGCCTCTTATGAAAACATTCTGCTGCACCTCATATCCGGGTGAGCGTCTCACATTTACAATGTCAAATGGCTTGAGGGTAAATTCCTTGTCTCCGCTTATTATAAGACCCTTTTCGAGGGTAAATGAGAAAACCTCACTTTGAACAGGTGATTCTGTTGTTGAAAGTGAGTTTTTTATTCTTCTTGAGACATCAATTCTTGCTCTCGAAGCAGACTCTAGCAATCCTCCTCCCTGGAGAATTAGATCTGCTATTGAAAGATTAATCGCATATGGATATCTTGCCGGTCTCTTAACCTCACCTTCAAGAGTGATAAAAAGTTCATCCTTAAGTTCGTTAATTGATGGAATATATAACCTGTCGTTCTTTTTAAGTTCAATATCTTTGCCCTCTCCTTTAAGAATTGAGCGAAGGTTTACAGATTGAGCTTGTGATGACAGGTCTTCGTTCTCTCTGTACAGGATTGCTCTGTCCAGGTATGCATCTCCCATTGTTCCCTCGGCCATTGTTATAAGCTGGCGGAGAGTTTTCAGATTCTCATCAATTGAGTATGTTCCGGGTCTGTAAATTGCACCTGAGATTGTTACTCTGTTTTCATAATTTTCGAGAATTACGCTGAAAATCCATTATTTAACTTTCTCAAACATCTCTTTTACATAGGGATATCCAAGTATCCATCCCATCCCTGCAATCCCTCCAAGAAATATAAAACCTAGCAACATCATTGCTCTGTTTGGACCAGACTTTTCTGTAGGAATAGTTACTGGTTCAATAATAGTAAGGATAGGTGTCGTTTCAGTAACTGCTATCTTTGCCTGCTCCTTCTGCTTTGCAATCTCTGTATATATTCCTAGCAATAGGTTGTATTCAGAAGTCAGCTTCTCCTCTTGGGTTCTTGCAATTGCAGATGATAAGCTTTTATTTGCATCTCTGAATCTGGCTAGTTCTGCCTGTTTGTTCTCAAAGTTTACCCTTGACTCATCATAACTCTTCTCTACAAACTCCAGATTGCTTCTAACCTTCTCAATCTTAAATTCTGTTATATATTTCTGTAATAGCTTTTGAGCAGTAAGAATAACCTCCGCAGAGACTCTTGGCTCTCTACTGGTAAAGGAAAGAGAAATATAACCATCTTTGTCGTTAAGGCTGAAGCGAAGATTGCCAAAAACATTTTTAATTACTCGATTCTCTTTGATTGAAAGTTTGTCAATTGTATTGACTTCTATTGATAAAGAGTCTGAAGTTCCATTTGACTCTCCTTTGATTGCCCCAATAATTACTCCAGGCAAACCTATGGTGTACTTTTTAATAGAACCAATGAGATTGAATGAGGAGTACACCTTATTTGTCGCATACTGGTAATATGAAATTGGCTCATCTGAGATGGTCTAGTTTTTCAGACAGTTTTTTATTGAATTTTTAATTTATTCGCG
>VSSQ01000395.1_pt1 | contig 33454 bp, 31 predicted proteins | sample 4763081 | NCBI WGS metagenome assembly VSSQ01 (sample SAMN12137344, study PRJNA551015) | bioreactor metagenome | isolation source: SDC9 anaerobic chlorinated ethene degrading culture | place: USA: Knoxville, Tennesee | collected 2015-01-01
CATGGAAGCGTTTTCGATGTTGTGCCTTCCAATGAGGGGAAGGTCATCAAAACCGAAAAGTTTCTCATCGTCATTCCCGGTTCTGAAATACACGGACCTGGTTCTTTCGTCGGCAAGGATCGCCTTTTTGCACCGGCCGGAAAAATCCTCTTTCCACGAGAAGCACACGAACCGGTTATCAGCAAGGTCCGAACCAAGGACAGTCCTGTCTCTCTCCTGGACGACCGCTATCCCGCACTCCCTTTGGGTGCTGATGATCCTGGCCTTTGCCCGGATATATTCTTCGTAGCTTCCATGCCAGTCAATGTGGTCCGGTGCCAGGTTGGTCACTACAGCCACACTGCAGGACAGGCGGTAATTCCAGTGGAGCTGGAAACTGCTCAGTTCCACGACGATATAATCCCAGTTCCTGAGAGCGGAGTCGGCAAGGGAAGTCCCGATGTTTCCGGCGACAGAAACAGCAAAACCTTTTCTGGTGAGCATATGCCCGAGGAGTGCGGTGGTGGTGCTTTTGCCGTTGCTTCCCGTTACCCCCAGCACTTTCCCCCGGAGAAAAGGGGCAAGAAAGTCGAGTTCTCCCGTGACCGGTATCCCCCTTTTTCGTGCCTCGATAACCACCGGAGCCGCAGGAGGAATACCCGAACCTGCCACGACCATGTCGGCATCGCAGGCCCGGACTGAATGGCCGTCTTCCTCCCAGGCAATCCCCTTTTTCCTGAACATGGCCCGGGCCTCTTCATCCAGGTGTTTTCTCTCGGTGACGAAAACCGATGCGCCCAGCCCGGCAGCGAATGAGGCCAGGCCTTTGCCGCTGACTCCGGATCCGATGATGGTGATTTTTTTCCCCTGAAGATTATTCCCTGGTTCCATGGCTATACACCTCTAAAGACCGGGGAACGTCAGTTCCCGAAATATGACGAAAAGAGGACCGCCGTAATTGCAAGGCCGACTCCGTGAACAAGCCAGAACCTGGTGACGATATGGTTTTCTCTCCAGCCCAGCAGCTCGAAATGGTGGTGCACAGGGCTCATGAGAAAAACCTTTTTTTTGAATCCGTAAATCGCCGTCAGCTGCGCGGAAACCGAAAGGATCTCAAGCCCGTAGACAAAACCGAGAGGAATGAGGGCGACAAGGCATTCGCCGTGTATGGCAGTGCTGACGATGAGACCTGCTATGAAATGGGATCCCACATCCCCCATGAAGACTTTTGCCGGATAGGCGTTGTGCCAGAGAAAAGCGGCACAGAGGCCGAGGCCGGTGACGGCGCCGTAAAATGCGGAGCCCCGGAGAGGAAGCCAGAGAAGTGCGCCTGCCATGGAAATGACACACGCCCCTGCAGCGAGGCCGTCAAGGCCGTCGGTCACATTGACCGCATTGAGCATTCCTATGGAAAGAAAGGCTGCAAGGGGGACGGCAAGCCAGGGAGAAATAAGGATCCCGGGCCAGATGCTAATTCCCCGGGAAAGGGAAATCCACATTACCCAGGGAAAGACGATGAAAACCTGAAAGGCGAGCTTGTAGAGGCTTGGAAACCCTTCACTTGACTTTTTGCTGAATTTTATCCAGTCGTCCGCGAATCCCACTGCGGCGGAAAGAATGGGAAAAAACCAGAAAAGTGTCAGTTCACCCGGAGCAGCGTCTGAGAACCATCCGGCCAGGAGGATGGATGCAAGAGCCGTGGCGATGAACACGATGCCTCCCATGGAAGGAGTGGATGACTTGGTCTCCATGTGGCTCTGGATGCCGTAGGCCTTCTGGGCGAGGGTTATCTGCCGGCGGTTCAGGGCGTGAATCCACCTGGACTGAAGGAAAATTTCGAGAATAATGACCACTGAAAAAATAAAAATGAATTTCATGATGACCCCTCCCGGCAGAGAATATCTACAAGCCTGTCGAGCCGGTTGCCGTGGGATCCCTTGATTACGATGGCGTCACCTTCACCCAGTTCCTTCCCGAGACAGTCTCCCAGCTTTTGGAGACTGTCGCTCCAGAGGACAAGGCGAGGTCCTGCCTGACCGTCGAACGGGGCAATCCTTTCCCAGGTTTTGCCCACAAGCCAGACGGTATCGAAAGAACGGAGAAGGGGCAGCAGATCCCGGTGGAAATCATCGCCTCTCTCCCCGAGTTCAAGCATTTCACCGACGACCGCATACGTGCGGCGCGTCTCCATTTCGCCTGCTGCCCTCAAAACGGCCGACATGGAGGCGGGATTAGCATTGTAGGAATCGTCGATGAGGCATGCTCCTGAATTGAGGGTTCTGATGAGTCCTCGTCCTTCAAGGGAATGGGTCTCTTTTAGAGCTGCAGCGGCTTTCTCTCCTGGAACTCCGAGCCGGGTGCTTATGCCGATTGCAAATGCCATCGGGTAGGCTGCGTGTTTTCCGAAAGCCCCGGATTGTACGGCGAGGATATCCCCCCCGGGGATTTCAAGGGAAAAGGAAAGTTCAGGGATACCTTTTTCGATGGAAAAAACCGGGGCAAGTATGCGGTAATCGCACTCCCCCGTTCCTGCGGAGAACCCGGCAATTCCTGCCGGAAGCCGTGAAGCCGCCCTGACAAGAAGAGGATTGTCTCCGTTGAAGAAAAAGGACTGGAGAGCAGATGATCCGGCGATCTCCATTTTGGCCTCGAGCACACCCTCCACCGATCCGAACCCCTCGAGGTGGGCGGGCGCTACTTCAGTGATCACGGAAATGGTGGGAGGGAAGAAGCGGACCATTTCCCCGATTTCTCCGGGGTGGTTGGTGCCCATTTCAAGAACGAGAACCTCTGCCTCTTCCGGAAGGGCAAGGATGGTCATGGAGCACCCGATGAGAGTATTGTAGCTGTGTTCCGCTGAATGGACCTTCATGGAAGTCTTCAGACATCTCACAAGATAGTCCCTTGTGGTTGTTTTGCCTACGCTTCCGGTAATTGCTATGACGTGCAGTTTTTTACCATGGCGGGAAAGCCGCTTTTCCGCCATGGCGGGAAGAGCCTTGTAGGTATCGCTGACCTTTACCGAGGCGACCGGGGAGGGAATGTCCCGGTCTTCCTCGCAGATGATGAGGGATGCCCCGCGGGCTATGGCATCGGCTATAAAGGTGTGCCCGTCTGTGTTTTCTCCCCGGAATGCGACAAAGGCGTCTCCTTTCCGGACCAGCCTGCTGTCGGCGAGCAGTCTGCCGGAAAAGACACCGTCGGGGCCCCGCAGTTTGGAACCTGCGAGTTCAGCGATAAAAGAAAATGTGTTCATTCCCACGTCAAGCCTCTCTCCTGAACCCAGTCAAGGACAGTCTCTCTGTCTGAATAGGGTATGGTCTGATTTCCGATGATGAGATATTTTTCCGGCCCTTTCCCGGTGACGGCAACCACATCTCCGGCCCGTGCTTCATCAAGGGCTCTTCTGATTGCCGCTTTTCTGTCGAGGATAATTTCCGTTTCCGGTTCCCTTTCTGAAGAACGGATGCCTTCGCAAATCTGATCCGCAATATCGCCGGGATCTTCGCTCCTCGGGTTGTCCATGGTGACGATGATCCTGTCGCAGAGCCGGGCGGCGGTCATGCCGAGAGAATGGCGGTTCGGCTGGAATCGCTCCCCTCCGTGGCCGAAAACCGCGAAAAGTCTGCCGGCGCACATGTTCCGGAGTTCGGACAGTACATTTCCCAAGGCCGCAGGGGTATGGGCGAAATCAATTATCACGCAGACTCCGCTGGAAAGATAATACCGCTCCAGTCTTCCCGGAACCTGGGGCATGGTTCTGAGCGCGGCGGCTGTCCTTTCGGGATTCTCCACAAACGGCTGAAGAATAGCGATCGAACCCAGTGCATTATACACATTGAACCGCCCCGGAAGAGGAAGAAAAACCTTCAGATCTTTCTGCCTGCCGGACAGGCGGACAGAAAATTCATTTCCTGAGGGTGTTGCGGAAAGAATACTTCCCCTGACGCCTTCGGCGCTGTTCTCTCCAAGGCCGAAAGGGATGAGTTTTCCCGGAAAGGCGGAGAGGAGCATCCTTCCATGAAGGTCATCCATATTGGAAGCTCCGTGCCAGCCGTCCTTCATATACTGTGAAAAAAGACGGCTTTTCGCCTGAAAATACTCGTCCAGGGTCTTGTGATAATCCAGGTGCTCTTCGCTGAGATTCGTGAAGACGGCACCGTCGAAGGAGCAGCCTTCCAGTCTTCCGAGAGACAGTCCGTGGGATGACGCTTCCATGACGCAGGCCCCGCATCCGTTTTTCACCATGGATGCAAGGGAACGCTGGATTTCATAGCTTTCCGGGGTTGTTCTTCCGGCATCTTTCTCAACGGCCCCGTCATTATATACAATGGTTCCGAAAAGGCCGGTCCTGATTCCCAGGGATTGAAGGATATGCCGTATCATCCAGGTCGTGGTGCTTTTTCCGTTGGTTCCGGTAACGGCGAACATTTTCATACTTGAGGAGGGATACCCGTACACGATCGAAGCGAGGCGGCCCATGTCCCTTCGGACATCAGTGGTCAGCAGCTGGGGGACAGGGAAGGGAATCTCCCTGTCGGTCAGGATGGCGCATGCCCCCTTTTCTACCGCTGCAGCCGCAAAATCAAGCCCGTCTCTCTTTTCTCCCCTGACACAGCAAAAAACGGAACCTGGAACGACTTCCCTGCTGTCCCCCGTGACCTGCTCCAGTAATGGCGGGTTCACCGGAAAATTCCGGACGGCCGGCGATGAACCGTATTTTTTCCCGAATTGATCCAGAACCGAGTTCAATAACGGCATATGGCTATCCTCCCCAACCGATGCATGCAAAAAGACCGGTCTGGAACATATCTTCCACTATCCGGCGGAAAACAGGGGCGGCAACATCGCCGCCGTAATATTTCCCCTTTGAGGGTTCTCCTATGACCACAAGCATGACATAGTCCGGGTTTTCCTCAGGCCAGAAGCCGGCAAAAGACGAAACCCACTTTCCCTTTTTGTATTCTCCCTTTTCCGCCACCTGGGCCGTCCCTGTTTTTCCGGCGATGGAAACATAGGGAAGCCTTGCCATCTTGCCTGTACCGCTTTTTACCGATTCCTTCATAATCGATGAGAGCCAGGAGGCGGTTTTCGGAGAGAGGACTTCGCGAACGAGTTTACGTTCACCCTTGTAGATAATCCGGCCTGTCGAATCCTTGACTTCGGATACAATAAAGGGCCTGAGGAGAAATCCTCCGTTGGCTATAGCTGCCATGGCGTTGGCCAGGTGGAGAGGCGTGACCGCAAGTCCCTGGCCTATTGAAATATTCGAAGGAACAACCCCTCTCCATTGTTCCGGTGTGGCGAGAAGTCCGTCTTCCACTCCGTTGAGCTCCACTTCAAGCGGTTTGCTGAAGCCCCATTCCCGTACTCCATGGTACATGTCGAAAGGCTTGACCCGCAGGCCGATCTGGGCCATTCCCGTATTCGAGGATTTGATGAGGATTTCGGAAACGGAGAGTCTTCCGTAACTTCTGTTGCTTGCTTCGGAAATATGACCATCAGCAACCTTGATTCTGTAAGGACAGTTGAAACTTTCGGATCCTCTGACGGAACCTTTTTCTATGGCAATCCCCAGGACGATGGGTTTGAATGTGGACCCCGGCTCGTACGTGCGCCCAGTGGAGTTATTCGCTATTCTCTTCATGTTTGTCAGGTTCTCTCTCACGTTGGGGTCGAAAGACGGCCAGCTGGCCATGGCTACGATGGCTCCGGTTTCCGGGTCCATGCAGACAATGCTCCCCCACTTGGCTCCGTGTTCCGCGATGCCTTCATCCAGACGCTTCTCCACGATGAACTGGATTCTCGAATCTATGGTAAGCCGGACCGATCCCGGTCCTGCAGGGATACCTTCGTCGGAATGGCGGCTGATATCGAGGGTACGTCCAGACGACTCCTTGGCCAGAATTTTGATTCCTGGAGGAGAAAAAAGCACTTTGTCCCACACCATCTCTATTCCTGACAGCCCTCTGTCGTCCACATCACAGAATCCAAGGACATGGGAAAGAAGGCTTCTGTTAGGATACAGGCGCTTCTTTTCGCTTATTTCGTAAATTCCCTTGAGATTCAGTGTGCGGATTTTCGCTGCTGTTTCTTCATCCACTTTTCTGGCAAGCCAGAAGAAACGGCCGGGCATTGCCGATGAAATGGTGGCGACAATGCTGTCAGGAAGTATGTTCCGGAGTTTGGGACCGTTTGAGGGATCCCAGAAGGCGGGATCGAGGAAGAAACTTGAAGAAGGAATTGACAAAGCAAGGGCATTTCCGTTGGCATCGAGAATAGAACCCCTGTTGGTGCTGACGGGGACACGGCTCCAGTATTGCCGCCGTGATTGTTTCTCCACGCGGGGATCGGGAAAAAGCTGGAGAGAGGCTACTCTCCAGAAAAGAACCGCAAAAAAAAGAAAAACAAGAAACCAGGGGGAACCCCCAAAGCGCTTTAGCAGCATGTTCAGTCCCTCCGAGGTGCGTCACAAGGCGATCATTCTCCTGCCATCGCTTTTTCCAGGAAGAAGTAGAACCAGCCTTCCGATTCTTTTCGGGCAGCTTCTCCACCACTGTTGACCGCCGGGGCCCCATCCGCGAGAAGAGGTCCGTCCAGGCGAAGGGTTTTGACATTTGAAGCATACGTCATGCCGAGCTGTTTTTTTGAATAGCCATACACTCTTCCCGGAGAAAGAAGAGCCGACAGGTTCTGTTTGAGAGAGATCTGCTGTGCCTGAAAGGATTCAATCTGGGAGTTTATGCTGTTGAGCCTGCATTCAAGGCGAAAACTGTACAAACGAAGAATCCCAAGTCCCATGAACGATCCGAAAACGACAACGGCAGAAAAAATAAGATAAGGACAAATTTTTCTCAAAGAAAAAGAGGGAACTGCCTGATCATCTCTCTGGCTCACCATTTGGGTTTTGTCTCCTTTCCCGGCTCGTTTGTGACGAAAAGCCGCAATTTTGCGCTTCTGGCCTTGTAATTTCTCTCTATTTCTTCGTCTGAAGGAATAAGAGGGCGTTTTGTTTCGATGGTTCCCAGGTTTTCCTTTTGTTTTTCTCTAAAAAAATGTTTTACAATGCGGTCTTCGAGAGAATGGTAGCTTACAACAGCTACGGAAGCGCCGGGACGTACCAGTTCAAAAGCTCCGGAGAGTCCCTGTTCAAGAACGGCAAGTTCGTCATTGACGGCTATCCGGAGGGCCTGGAACACTTTTCGTGCCGGATGCCCTCCCATTTTTCTCTGAACGGGAGCGGGCAGTGTTTCCCGAATAACGGACACGAGCTCTCCCGTGGTTTCAATTTTCCCCCTGTTTTCCCGGTGGCGCAGTATTCCCCTGGCAATCTGCCTGGAATAGCGCTCCTCACCATATTTCCAGAAAATGTCGGAGAGTTCCTTTTCAGTCCAGTTGTTCACAAGATATTCAGCCGTCAGGCTGAAATGCCTGTTCATTCTCATATCAAGGGGGCCGTCCGACTGGAAAGAAAATCCCCGGTATCCTTCAGAGATCTGGAGGTTTGAAACCCCGAGATCGAAAAGAATGGCGTCGAAAGGACCGGCATTCCCCGCCAGTTCAGCTGCTTCCGCGAAATTTCCGTGGATTGGATGAAATCTGTTGCCGAAAGGCTCAAGCCTGTCGGAGGCAATTCGTATGGCCTCATCGTCCTGATCGAGTCCCCACACTTGAACTTCTGGAAATGTTTCAAGAACGGCCTCTGAATATCCTCCGAGACCAAGGGTGCAATCGAGCACTTTCCCGACCTTCGGGCGGGTTTGTAAAAAGGCCAGGATTTCAGCGATGAGAACGGGGATATGCTCCGTCAAAATCCTTCAACTCCCTCGGCTATTTCGGAAAGTTCCCCAACCATCTCTTCCCTGTATTCATTCCATCTGTCGCGGTCCCACAGTTCCACGTGATCGTTCACTCCGACAAAAACGACGTCCTGGGAAAGGTCGCCGTGCTGGCGAAGAACCGGAGGAAGCAGAATTCTTCCTGCGGAGTCAACGGGGAGTTCATGTGCGCTTGAAAGCATCACCCTGAGGAGTCCGCGGGTCTTGCTTTTTGAAAAGGGGAGATCCTGGAGTTTTGTCATGACGTTCTCCCACCTTGAGCGGGAATAAAGGGAAACGCACCTGTCGATGCCGATAGTGGAAATAACGCACTCTCCAAGCTCTTCCCTGAACTTCGAGGGAAGAACGATCCGCGCCTTGGAGTCGATTTTGTGTTCGTATGTTCCCACCAGCATGGGACTTCCTCCCACTTTGCGACATTTTCCCCCACTTGCTCCCACCCTACCACCATCACAAAAAAATAAATAGGCCTTTTGGCCCTCAAAAAAACGAGTAATATGAGCCAAAAGACCTATTTAAATTGAGAATATAGGGAGCATTCAATAAGCCGGGTTCTGTCACAGGGTGACCATTTATCTGAAGGTCGCCTCACGGCAACCTTTGCGCGACCGTACCCGGGAGTCGGCGGGCAACGTCTTCCTCCCCTATTCGGTCTTGCTCCGGACGGGGTTTGCCTGGCGTGAAAATCACTTTTCACCCGGTGGGCTCTTACCCCACCTTTTCACCCTTGCCCCTGCGGGGCGGTTTGTTTTCTGTGGCACTTTCCTTTGGTTCGCACCAACTGGGTGTTACCCAGCGTCCTGCCCTTCGGAGCCCGGACTTTCCTCTCCCCGAAAGGGAGCGGTCACCTAGAATACTCCCGCGAAAATTATATCACCAGAAAGGTTTCATGGGTAAACTTTGGAGGAGTTTAGTATAATATACCTCTATATCATTTTGTACCATCTTAAAGGAGAAGAGATTCCCCCGATGATTGAAAAATCAAGCTATGACTCGCCTCAATACGATATTTTCAAAGCGAATGTCAAAAAACTGACTGGCCTCGACTTGAACTCTTATAAAAACCAGATCCACAGGAGAGTTCACATGTTGATGCAACGCTGGAATGTCACTGAATACGACCTGTATTTCAAGACAATGAAAGAAAATGACCAGAAACTGAGGGAATTTCTGGACTATCTTACCATCAACGTTTCAGAATTTTTCCGCAACCCCGCGAAGTGGACGGAGCTTCGGGAGACGATTATTCCCCGCCTGATCCAGGCCAGGGGAAAGAAACAACTCAAATTATGGAGTGCGGGAAGTGCGACAGGAGAGGAGCCCTACTCCCTCTCCATCCTTTCCCTTGATGCAAAGCTTGCTGCCCAGTCCCCGGTACTTGCCAGCGATATCGACCAGGGGGCCATATCCATAGCCAAAAAAGGAACCTACCTCAAGCGACAGATCGTTAATGTTCCGCCGGAGCTTGTTTCAAAGTATTTCACCACACAGGACGGAGGGGAAACGTATTCGGTGACCCAGGAGGTCAAGGGAAGAGTCAACTTCCAGAGACTGAATCTTATCGAAGATACTTTTGCCGAAGACTTTGACCTCATCCTCTGCAGAAACGTGGTCATATATTTTTCAGCTGAAACCAAGACCGCCCTCTATCACAAATTTTTCAACGCACTCCGGCCGGGAGGATACCTTCTTGTCGGTTCGACAGAACAGATTTTCGAGTACAGAAAGATAGGTTTTGAATCCGCCGGAGCATTTCTTTATCAAAAGCCGGTTTAACCTGCTGAGAAGCAGAAGGAGGATCCCGTTCGGGATCCTCCTTCTGCTTCTTTCAGTGGGAGCGGACAATTTCCTTGATTTTCATCAGCCGGCTCAGCGTTGACCGCTCCTGTTCGTCGAGCTTCATTGTAATGTAGCGTATTGTTTCCACGAAACCCGGTATCAGCACGTGTTCCAGGGCATTTACTCTCCTGCGGGTCTTTTCGATTTCCACGGCCATGAGGTTGATCGCCTTTTCTTTTGCCGCCAGGGCGATAAGACGCGGAATGAGGGCCGCGAATCGTTCGAGTGCCACATCAAGGCTGCCGAGGGATGTTGCGAGGCCGTAATTGACCGGGGATCCTCCCTGCTCTACTGAATAAACAGGCACCAGCACGCTCATGACGTTCTGCATGCCGACGTGGAGATCACATTTTGCACCGGAAATCATCAGCGCCTGCTCAAGCATGGCGGGCAGGGTCTGGGCGCGGGCCAGAAGGAAGCTCTTGTAGCATTCCGCAAGCTCGCTTTCAAGCTCTTCCCTGAGGACTTTTCCCTCCCGGGCACGCTCCAGAAATGCCTTGATAAGGGCGTCCTGCTTGTCTTTTAGAAGCTTGTGGCCCCGTTTGGCCACCACAAGGCGTTTTTTCAGCCTTGAAAGCTCCATTCTGTTGGGGTTTACGTTCAATCGGGCCATGACACGGCTCCCTTACACTTTCCCAGGGACTGTTTCGGCCCTTTCCCCGTTTTTCAGCCTCGGTGCGAGGTACTTCTCAATGTAGGCATCCCGTACACGCTTCAGTTCCTTCACCGGGATGATGGTGAGAAGATTCCAGCCGAGTTCAAGCGTTTCCTCAAAGGTCCTGTTCTGGTATTCCCCCTGGCGGACATACTGATCCTCGAACAGATCGGCGAATTTCGCGAAGGCTTTGTCCTCATCCGTAAGAGCGCCCTCTCCGAGAATGACCGCGAGTTCCTTGGCTTCCTTGCCTCTTGCGTAGGCGGCGAAAAGCTGGTTCATAAGGTCTGCGTGGTCTTCCCTGGTCTTTCCCTTTCCTATTCCCTTGTCCTTCAGTCGTGAAAGGGACGGCATGACGTCCACGGGGGGATAAATGCCCTTTCTGTGAAGAGTTCTGCTCAGGATGATCTGTCCCTCGGTGATGTACCCTGTAAGGTCAGGGATCGGGTGGGTTTTGTCATCCTCGGGCATGGTGAGAATGGGAATCTGGGTGATGGAGCCGCTCTTTCCCTTGAGACGTCCCGCTCGTTCGTACATGGTTGCGAGGTCGGTGTAGAGGTAACCCGGGTAGCCTCTCCGGCCGGGAACTTCCTTCCGCGCCGCGGAAATTTCCCGGAGGGCCTCGCAATAGTTTGTGAGGTCGGTCAGGATGACCACCACGTGCATATCATGTTCAAAAGCGAGATATTCCGCTGCTGTAAGGGCGATGCGGGGGGTTGTTATCCGTTCGATTGCCGGGTCGTCGGCAAGGTTGACGAACATGACCGTCCTCTGGATGGCGCCCGTTTTCCTGAAGTCCTCCATGAAGAAGGACGCTTCCTCGAACGTGATTCCCATGGCCGCGAACACCACGGCAAAATCCTCGTGGCCGCTGATGACCGTTGCCTGCCTGGCAATCTGGGCAGCCATCCTGTTGTGCGGCAGGCCGCTTCCCGAGAAAATGGGAAGTTTCTGTCCGCGAACCATGGGGTTCATTCCGTCGATGGTGGAAATGCCCGTCTGGATGAATTCGGAGGGGAAGTCGCGGGAGAAAGGATTCATGGGCATTCCGTTGATGTCAAGCTTCTTCTCGGCGAGGATCGGGGCTCCGTCGTCAATAGGTTCGCCCCGGCCGTTGAATACCCGTCCGAGCATGTCCTTGCTAACGGGAAGAGTCAGCACTTTGCCCAGGAAGAGCAGCTTGGTGCTCTTGATGTCTATTCCGTCGGTTCCTTCGAAAACCTGAACAAGGGCCTTGTCGGACGTTATTTCAAGAACCCTGCCCCGCCTCCGTTCTCCTGAGGCGAGCTCAATTTCGACAAGTTCGTCATACCGAACGTTCTGCGTTTTTTCCACCATGAGAAGGGGACCGGACAGTTCGCTTATGGTCCCATATTCCTTAGGCAGCATCGCTTTCACCTCCCACGGGAATGACGCCGTTGATTTCCTTCCGTATCGTCTCTTCCAATTCGTCGATCCTGCCGATGTCCTTTTCCTCAAGATAGCGCATTCTGGCGATGGATTCACGAACCGGAAGCTTGAATACCTCGTTCATGGACGCTCCCTTTTTCAGGGCTTCCATTCCAAGAGTATGGAAGGAGATAATTGTCTTCAGCATCTTGAACTGCTTTTCCATGGAAGCATAGGTATCCACTTCATGGAAGGCGTTCTGGTGAAGGAAGTCTTCCCTCAGGGATTTCGCCGTTTCAAGTACCATGCGCTCTTCCTTGGAAAGGGCATCGATGCCGACGAGCCGAACGATTTCCCGGAGTTTGTCCTCTTCTTCCAGAAGGGTCATACCTTCGATGCGGAGGCTGCTCCACTCGTCGTCGAACTTGGTGTCCCAGAATTCATCAAGCTTTTCGGTATAAAGGGAATAGCTCAGCAGCCAGTTGATCGCCGGGAAATGCCTTTGGTATGCGAGGTTCGCATCCAGTCCCCAGAAGACCTTGGTGACCCTGAGCGTATTCTGGCTGACCGGTTCTGAAAGGTCGCCGCCCGGAGGTGAAACGGCGCCTATGGCTGTAACGGAGCCTTCTCTTCCGTGGTTTCCGAGAACCACAGCCCGTCCCGCTCTTTCATAGAATGACGCAAGCCGTGTTCCGAGGTAGGCCGGGTATCCTTCTTCCCCGGGCATTTCTTCAAGACGGCCCGACATTTCGCGGAGAGCCTCTGCCCACCTGCTCGTGGAGTCTGCCATGAGAGCGACGGAATACCCCATGTCCCTGTAGTATTCAGCCATGGTGATGGCTGTGTAAATGCTGGCTTCCCTGGCCGCCACGGGCATATTTGAGGTGTTGGCGATGAGGACGGTCCGCTTCATGAGAGGCTGTCCCGACCTTGGGTCTTCAAGTTCGGGGAATTCGAGCAGCACGTCGGTCATTTCATTGCCCCGTTCGCCGCATCCCACGTAAACGACAATTTCAGCTTCGGCCCACTTTGCGAGCTGGTGCTGGATCACCGTTTTCCCTGATCCGAAGGGGCCCGGGACACAGGCGGTTCCACCCATGGCGATAGGGAAGAACGCGTCCACCACTCTCTGCCCTGTTGTCAAAGGGATAACGGGAGGGAGCCGCTTAGCTACAGGTCGGGCTTTCCGTACAGGCCACCGTTGGAGCATGGCGATGTTTTTCTTTTCACCGTCCTTCTCCAGTACAGCAATAGTTTCTTCAACGGTGAAACTGCCTTCCTTGATTTTTGTGACTTTGCCGGAAGTGCCGACGGGCACCATAACACGATGTTCGACAAGGACCGTCTCCTGAACGGTGCCGAGAACATCTCCCTCGGCGACGAAATCGCCTTCCTTCACTTTCGGCGTGAATTGCCATTTCGTTTTCCTGTCGATGGCAGGAACGTCGATGCCTCTCGAGATGAAATGGCTTTTCGCCACATCCTCAATGAGGTTCAGGGGACGCTGGACTCCGTCGTAAAACTGCTCCATGAGGCCGGGGCCAAGCTCGACGCTCAGAGGTTCGCCCGTGCTTACCACCGGCTCTCCGGGCATAAGCCCTGAAGTTTCCTCGTAGGCCTGTATGGAGGCCGTGTCTCCCTTGAGTTCAATTATTTCTCCAACGAGACCAATGTCACCGATCCGAACCACGTCAAACATGCTGGCGCCGAACATGCCCTTCGCCACCACGAGTGGTCCGGAAATCTTTTCTATGGTCCCCCGTATAGTTTTTTCAGTGGCCACAGTCTATCGCCTCCAGACGAACCGTATTCTGCATTATTTCACCGCAAAGATATCCATGCCTACAGCGCGTTCCACGCTGCTCCGTATGGATTCAATACCTATTCCCAGACTGCCTTTGAGTCCGGGGATGGGGATAAAACTCGTTTCGTATTCACTGTTCAGATCGGCTATGAATTGGGAAGAAGCTACGTAACAACTTTCCTGAACGAAGACGACAGCATACTTATCGCGGGCCAGGCCGAGGAGGGTTTCTTCCACGGCGGAAGGAGTGTTGTCCTTGATGATGAAAGGCCGCACTCCCACTGCCTGGAACGGAAGAACCGTTTCGTACTCACCGACCGCTGCCATGGGATGTCCTGTATTCTTAACCGACATGACGGAACAGCCCCCTTGCCAGCGTCCTGTCCGTATCATTCGAGACGGAAACCAGAGCTATTCGTAAATTTTTCGCTTCCATTTCTTTTTTCCAGAGGTAAGAAATGACATTCTCCGGGCCGAAAGCCAGGTATTTTGCCCTTTCCACAATGTCCGCGACGTACTCATCGAGCACTTTTTCCATCTCGACAACGAGTGAATTCAGGTTGTTGATTTCCTGAACGTGGGAAAACGCTTTTGACACATCTGCGAAGGAAAGAATTTTGCTCCAGCTTTCCACCGGCTCAGAAAAGAGGGAGAGAAGCTTTTCCCTGGAAATAAGGCCTCCGTCGTGAAGAAAACCGGCGACTGCTCCAGTTTCCATATCCATTCTTTTCATCCGCAGCAGGTTCCGGACGTTTTCCGCGTCGATCTTTCCCCGAATCCACATCGATGCCGCTTCAATGCCCGTTGCAGCCCCTAGCTTCCTCATGGCTGAGAACAGGCCCCCGTCAAGAAGCTTTTCCACTTCGAGAATGTCTTTTGACTGCTCCCAAACGGAAAAACAATGAGGAACGAGTTGATGAAGACCGAAGGGAAGCAAGCGGAAATCTTCGCTTTCCAGGGCCATGATAAGGTCATCAACCGGGACGTTCCCGAGAGAGGTCAAGAGATCGAATCGTCGTTCTCCTCCTTCGCGGACCAGGAGAGCGCTCTTCATAAGAACTTTGACATTGTGAAAATCATAGGGCAGGCGGCAGAGTTGGACCAGGGCCGTGTCAGGAACAAATTTCTGTACTTCCCCATAGACATGAAGAAGCTCCGCTTCGATGGCCCTGTCGAATTCACCGCTGCCTTTCAGCTCCATCAACCAACTGGAATAGACTGTTTCACTGAGGACTTTCAGCGCCGAGTCAAGGTCTTCGCTTTCCAGAATACGCTGCAAAAGAGCCTCTTCAAGAAGGCGTCCGGACATTGCCCGGAGCCGCGCAACCGCATACCCATACTGCTCTGCCGGAGCCATGGAGCATCACCTCCGGCTAGGCTGAAAACAGCCGTTTGACAACGCCTGCCTCAATATCGTCCCGTATCCAGCGAATGAGCATTTCCCAGGAGCAATTCGTCTCGATAGCGTCTTTTTTCAGGATAAAACCACCCGAAATGGGCGCTTTTTCCTCTCCGAGAACCAATTTTTTCCCATGCTTTTCATTGAATCCGGCAAGCCATTCCTGCGAGATATGCTTCTCCTTGTTTGAAACTATCACTGTCTCATCTCCTGTTTCCGTCGCTTTCAGGAGAAGGTTTCCCACCAGAGAGAGATATTTTTCTCCAGGAAGGAGTGAAAGCTGGGAAAGGGCCTGGGAGAAAGCATCGGCAATGGTCTTCTGTTTCTGGCCAAGCTCGATCTTCTTAACATCGAGGGCCGCCACGATCTCTCTTCTTCTGAGGATTTCCGGCTGTTCTTTACGGAATCTTTCGCCGTAGGTATCTTCAATTTTCTTGATTTCACCGTCGGCTTCCTTCTTGATAGACTCCACTACGGAACGGGCTTTTTCAAGAATCTTTCCCGCTTCCTCCTGTGCGTCCGCTTCTATTTTTTTCTTTATCTCCGCCAAGGACATTGAATTTACCCCCTTGACAGAATTAGAGCTTGATTCCGTTGAGGAGAATGATGCTCATCAGAAGAGAAAGAACGGCGTATGTTTCGACCATCGCAGGGAGGATAACGGCCTTTCCTGTTTCTTCGGGGCGTTTTGCAATCATCTGGATGCACGCCGCAGAGGTTTTGCCCTGGGCGATGGCCGAAAAGTAACCTCCGACAGCAATGGGAAGGCAGGCGAAGAAGATTGCCAGCCCCTGCCACACGTTGACGCTGATTTCGGCGCCGCCTCCAAGAAGCCCTACCTTGAGGATGGCGAAGAAAGCGATAAGGAGCCCATAAATTCCCTGTGTGCCGGGAAGAGCCTGCAGAAGGAGGACAAGGCCGAATTTCCCCGGATCTTCGGTCATGACGCCGGCTCCCGATTCTCCGGCAATCCCGACTCCGATGGCAGACCCCGCTCCTGCCCATCCTGCGGCCATAGCTGCTCCAAGTATTGCCAATGCGATTCCAAGAAGATCCATAGTATTGACACGCTCCTTTCAAGCTATAGAAATTATTCGACAGGCTCTTTCTTGATTGAAACGTAACTTGTCTTGTAGGTCAGGGGAGCGAAGACCCGTCCCCCTCCTGTATAGAATTTGCTGAAGAACTCTACGTACTGAAGTCTCAGGGAGTGGACAAATGCCCCGAGGACATTTACCGCGATGCTGAATATATGCCCTCCGATGATAAGCAGGAGAGCGAGGATCCATCCGATGAACGGGATATCTCCGGCCAGGCCGGCAAGCATGTTGATGATTACTCCGACTGCCGATGTGGCCAGGCCGAGGGCGAGAAGACGGCTGTAGCTGAGGACGTCACCAAGATAGGAGGTGACGCCGTAGAGACTCAACAGGCCGGAGACTGCTTTTGACAGGAATCCTGTCTTCTCTCTCCCCTGTGTAGCGAGCAGGATGACTGCACCGGCTATTGTGAGCGTCTTGGCCAGAGGTTCCGTGCCGGTGGACAAAAAACCGCCTGCGCACCCTCCCCACAGAAGCAGCCCGACAAGAAAGACTATCCAACCGCCGGTATCGGCAAAGGCTCCCATGTAATTCTTTTTTCGAAGAGCATCGTAGAAAGCGATTCCAAGCCCGAAAAGAAGCTGCACAACTCCGAGAGCAAGGGAAAGACCAAGGAATGTCATGGGATCTTCCATTGGATTGAGGATTATTAGAGAGTTTTTCAAGGGGCGGAGAAAAGAGAAAATACCGAAGGCATCCACGAGATCTCCGAACCAGCTGCCTGTGAGCGCACCTACGACAACCGTGGAAACTCCGGAAAGGACGAAGAGATTGAAAAACCCCCTGAAACTGGTGGGCATTCTCTTGAATTTCCTCAGAAACCAAACGAAAAACCCGATCATGATCAAGCCATACCCGGCATCTCCGAGACACATCCCGAAGAAAATAAAGAAAAACGGTGCAAGGAGCGGCGTCGGATCAATTTCTCCGTATTTTGGAGCTCCGTACAGCCGGGTGAGGTTTTCGAAGGGGAGGCACCATGGCGGGTTGACAATGAAGGACGGAACGTTGTCATCGGGCCCCGGTTCGGAAAGAACGAGTTCGATCGAGGAGTCATGGACGGAAAGGGCTTTTTGCACTTCTGGAAGAGCCGATTCGGGTATCCATCCCCGGAGCATGACAACCTGATCGGTGGCGTTTCCAGAGCCCAGTGCGCTGTACCTGTCGCGAAGAACGGAATAATAGTCGCTCAGGGCACGCACGGTTGGAACCCATAGGGCGGCAGCCTCGGCGGACTTGCCCAGGATTTCTTTTTCCTCTGCCGCGAGAGCGATTCTTCTTTTGCCTAAGAGGGCAAGTTCGTCAGAAACCCCGGACTGAAGCCCGGGCGGAATTTCAATACGGTTAAATGAGTGCCGGGCGTTGAGCTCCGATGCTTTCTGGGAGACTGCTTCATCGAAAAAGAGGGCAACAGTGCGCTCTTTTTCTTTCTCCGCTCCCGGAGCGACATAGACTTCCCCCATAGTGCCGAGAAGAGACTCCGCCCCCCGTCTCCAGGGTTCCACCTGTTCTGCGGGTATGGTGCCCAGAATGCCCCTGACGTGTTCTGTTCCCGTGGAGAGCAGTTCGAGGGGGTATGGAAAATTCTTCAGCGAAAGAAGAAGAATTTCCGTGGAATCAATCTGCGAAGACTCAGACCGGATTTCCATGAGCCTGCGCTCGAGTTTGCGGATATCCTCTGCAAGTGCAGGGATGTCTGTCCGGGAATCAAGATCCCTGGTTTGGTGGAGTGAAAAAACTTCTTTCTCTCCCATGGAGCGGGCCATTCCGGAAATGGGATCGACAAAATGCGGTTCCAGGAAACGGAGGAGAAAACGTGTTTCTCCAAGAAGAAAATCCACCCTGGAAAAATCTGGATGGGTAATGACCGGTCCTTCCGATTCCTCATCCGAACTGAAGGGGACTACCTCGTACGATCCGGTATTTTGAAGGGCAGATAAAACCCCATCCACGTCGGACTTGTGGATGTAAAACTCGGCTTTTGCTATTTTAGCCACGGCCATATCGAGAAATCACCTCTTCCGCAATCCATTTCGCCGTGCTCGGGACTTCTTTTCCGAACTGCTGAGCGAGGTTTTCCGCGTTTTTTCTTCCGGCTTCAACGGTTTTTTGCGCCTTCTCTTCGGCTTCCTTTTCAACGGAGGCTATTTTTTCCTTGTACTGGCGGAAGGCTTTCTGCTTGGCTTCCTTCACCCTGCGTTCGGTTTCGCTTTTCGCTTCGTTGACCATTCGGGCAGCTTCGTTCTTCGCATCCTTGACCGTCTCCCTGGAACGAGATTCGACTACCTTGATCTCCTCAGCCAGATTTACTGCCATACACTCCACCCCCTTTCGAAAAAAAGTTTGTTCGATGTCCAAAGTCTCAACATAAAAACATAGAGTATTTTATTACTACATAAAATTCGTGTCAAACTTAACAATATGTCCAGAGCATAGAGGAATTATCGAAAATAAACATTCTGATTAGCGAAACAAAGTTTGGGGAAAAAGGAAAGAAATTGGAGCGGACAACGGGATTCGAACCCGCGACCCTTAGCTTGGGAAGCTAATGCTCTACCAGCTGAGCTATGTCCGCTCTCTTGTCAGACGAAGGATATTATATCCGCCTCTTTTTCTTTTGGCAATACTGATGGCACGAGATGGCACGAATTTTCTTGCCGGATCCTGACTTTTGTACAATCTGCTGTTCTCACCCCGAAAAACGGAATGGCTAATGCTCAAAATTCCGGTGTCCTCCGGCAGGGGCATCCCCACATTTCAAGGAGATATGACAATGAAAGCGCTTCCGAAAGCAGGTGCTGTTTTCCCGATGAATTTCATCATCTCCGAAAAGCCTGTGAAACCCTGGTTACCTGCGGGCGAAGCGAACCGCCGTTTCTACGTGAACAGTGTGTGGGAACATGTCAAAACACTTGATTTCCAGGGGAAAATATCCCCCTTCCCTGAGGAGAGCGCCGTCCCGTGCCAGGGTTGCCGGGTTGCAGGAAATGTAGACGATGTTTCTGGGTGCGATGGTTGTGATGAAACGGATTGCCTCCCGGCTGCACCCTGTCCTGGGGGGATCGACAACGACCGTATCGAAGTTTTCCGAAAGGGATGAAATGTTGTCTTCAACCGGTCCAGGGAGGATTCTTATCTTTCCGGACAGGCCGTTGGCTTCCACAGTATCTTTCATCCTTTCCACCGAAGGCATCCACTCCTCCACAGCCGTTACCGAAGATGCTCCTTCCGCAAGGAAGCAGGTAAGGGTACCGATGCCGCTGTAGAGTTCGAGGACTTTCTCCGTTCCTTCCTGCCCGGCCATTTGCGCCGCAGTTTTATAGAGTCTGGCTGCCTGCTCCGTATTAACCTGAAAAAAGGCGGTAGAATCAAATCTGAACCTGTAGGGGGAGAGTCTTTCTTCGATCAGTCCGTCACCGAAAAGTGTTTCTGTTGTTTTGCCGACGATGACATTGCTCCTGGAAAAATTGTAGTTCAGCGTTACAGTCCGAAGGTCCTGGCACTGGGACCTGAGAAGGGGTATGAGTCTGTGTTCGGCACGTTCTTTTTCGGATTTCGAGAGCCTTCGGGCTGCGACAAGCGAGAGGAGAACGTTTCCAGTACCGGTGCCGCTTCTCAGAATAAGATGGCGGAACAGTCCCTTTCCGGTCTTTTCGTTGTAGGGAGGAAAGCCAAGGCCAGTAAGAATGCCGGAAACCGTTCCCGGCAGATTTCCGATTTCCTTCGCGAGAATGGGGCACGAAGCGACAGGAATAATGTCATGGCTTCTTCTCGCGTAATACCCTGCAGCTGTTCCCCCCTCCGCGCTTCCTATGGGAAGAGATCCTTTGTTGCGGTAATATCGCTCTATGGGGCTCGGTTCACAGGTGGGGATTTCGGGAAATGGGCCCCGGTAAATCCTTTCAAAAGCATCCCGGACAATATCAGTCTTCAGCCTGCACTGGAGGGAATACTCTGCGTGCTGGAGCTGGCATCCTCCGCACCGTTCATAGAGAGGACAGAAAGGAGTGCTCCTGCCCGGATGAGGAGAAAGTATTTTTTCCGGTTCCGCTATGGCGTACTCTCTTTTTATCCTGACGATCTTTCCCTTGATCTCTTCTCCGGGGAGAGCCCCGGGAACAAACACCACAAGTCCCTCGGAAGTGTGTGCGATACAGCTTCCGTCGCTGCTGATCTTTTCAGTTCGCAGAACGACCCTTTCACCCAGTTTCACAGCCATGCCCCCAATCCAGTGTGTCCAAAAAAACAGAAGGCAAAGGTCATTGTAATGACCTTTGCCTTCCTCGTTAACGGAAGATGTTCCTGTGAATTTTACAGGTGAACGCTGTTTTTGAAAAGAAGGTACCCTTCATCGAAGGCCTGGGAGTTGAGCTGTTTCGTTCCTTCAGGCACTTTGCCGAGAATCGCCTTCTTGATCGATTCGGGCTTTGCGATCTTCTCAAGTTCGAGAACCCTGGCGACCGCTCCAAGGGCGACCATGTTCGTGACGAGTTCTTTGCCGATTTTTTCACGGGCGGTCCGCACGATGGGAAGGTAATATACGTTGGCGTCCACCTGGGGGAAGCTGGTAACGAAGAAATCATCGTAGATGATTCTCCCTCCCGGAAGTGTTTCTCCGGCGTATTCCTCCGCGGCCTGCTGGGTCAGTATGACCTGCAGATTCGGCTTGATCGCCTTCGGGTAGTCGATAGGTTCGGTGGAGATGATCACCTCGGCCTTGGACTTCCCCCCCCGGGCTTCGGGGCCGTAGGACTGGGACTGGACTACATGGAGGCCGTCCTCGAAAACGGACGCTGCCTCTCCGGCAATGACTGCGGCAAGGATTACGCCCTGGCCGCCGGAACCCGCAAATCGGATTTCATATCTTCCTGCCATTTCACTTCCCCCTTACGTTTTCGATCAAGGCGAGGTATTGGTCCGTATATTCGGGGACATCCTTGTTGACGAATTCTCCGGTGATGATCTTTCCGGCAAGCTCCTCCGGGGACATGTCTTTCGCCTTGGCGAGGGGAACGGAGTTGTTCTTGAAGTAGTTGACGTTGTCGATAGGGGTCCTCCGGTTATTTTTCCTTCCGAACGTGGTATGGCAGTGGGTCAGTATTTCCACCACGGAGAATCCCTTCTTCTGGATTCCGTTCAGGATGAACTGTTCGGCCTGCTTGGGGTTGGCGATGGTGGAACGGGCAACGTAGGCTGCACCCGCTCCCTCCGCGAGTTTGCAGATGTCAAAGGAAGGATCGATGGCGCCGTAGGGGGTGGTGGTGGCCATGCTTCCCGCGGGGGTGGTCGGAGAGGCCTGTCCGCCGGTCATTCCATAGATATTGTTGTTCATGACGATGGCTGTTATGTCGATGTTCCGCCTGCAGGCGTGTATGAAGTGGTTGCCCCCGATAGCGGTGCAGTCTCCGTCACCCATGACGTCAATAACGGTAAGATCCGGCTTGGCGAGCTTGATGCCCGTGGCGAAAGCAAGTGATCTCCCGTGGGTGGTGTGGACCGTGCATGCATCGATATAGCCGGCCATGCGGCTCGAACAGCCGATGCCGGATGCTATGACCGTCTGGCTTTTCTTTTTCTTGAGGGTAACCAGGGCCCTGAGGAGAGCATGCATGATTATGCCGTGCCCGCATCCGGGACACCAGATATGGGGAAAAAATCGTGTGCGCAGCCAGCTGAACACTTCCTGATTAGGCATAATCAGGCCACCTCCTCAATGACAGCGAGAATTTCTTCAGGCTTGAAAAGTTCGCCGTTGACAAGGTTGTGAGCCACAACCTTGGCCTTCCCGTGGACGGCCCGCTCGACTTCGAGGACCATCTGGCCGCAGTTCAGCTCGGGAACGATAATGGTTTTCACCTTGCGGGCGAGCTTTTCCAGTTCCTTGTCGGGGAAAGGCCAGAGGGTGATGGGTCTGAAAAACCCGGCCTTGATGCCCCTGTTCCTCGCCTCGTGAACTGCCCTCAGGCTTGAGCGGGCCACGCTTCCGTAGGCAAGAACGATCACTTCTGCATCTTCGGCGGAGACTGTTTCGTATTCGACGATGTCATCGCGGAAGCGGTCGATTTTTCTCATGAGACGTTTCATTTTTTTCTCGATTTCATCGGCGTTGTTCGTGGGAAATCCCCAGTCGTTGTGGGTCAGGCCGGTAATATGCCACGTGTAGCCGTCACCGAAGGATGCCATGCAGGGAAGATCGTCTTTCGGATCCGGGCGGTAGGGAACGAACTTTTCAGGAATATCTGCGGGGCGCTTGCGGTCCACGAGCTTTGAAGGGTCAATTTTCGGCACGAGGACTTTTTCACGCATGTGGCCGATGATTTCATCGCTCATGATCAGAACCGGCTGACGGTATCTCTCAGCGGCGTTGAACGCCTTGATGGCAACCTCGTAGCATTCCTGGACGGAAGCGGGAGCATAACAGATGGTGCCGTGGTCACCGTGGGTTCCCCAGCGGGCCTGCATGACATCCTGCTGAGCGGTTTTCGTGGGAAGTCCTGTGGAGGGACCGCCGCGCATTACATCCACAACAACTATGGGTATCTCGGCCATGTATGCAAGGCCGAGGTTTTCCTGCTTGAGGGAGAATCCGGGGCCGGAAGTCGCAGTCAGGGATTTCATTCCGGCGATGGAGCCCCCTATCGTGGCGGCTATTCCGGCAATCTCGTCCTCCATCTGGATAAATCTTCCGTTCAGTTTCGGGAGTTCTTCAGCCATAATTTCAGCTATCTCGGAAGAGGGCGTGATGGGATATCCTCCGAAAAATCGGCATCCTGCGGCGAGAGAACCGTAAGCGATTGCCTCGTTTCCCTGCCAGAAGGCAACATCAGGCATCCTTCTCTTCCTCCTTCTCTTTCACGGTAATTGCCATATCAGGGCAGATGTTCTCGCACTGTCTGCAGCCGATGCAGTCATCCTGACGGGCAGGGACAGACTTTCCGCGCACTTCATCGAGCTCGAGCACTTTTTTCGGGCAAATGTGGATACACAAGGAACAGCCCTTACACCATGAATTGTTCACCTGGACTTCGAACTTTTTGGGCAACAAAGTCACCTCCTACGGGATTGTCCAAACTGGTTCAAAAACAGAGCTGGAAAATGAGCCGGCAATTAAGCTTTATTAGTGAAAGAATATCTTTAAGCTAATCGGAGTTCAACCGCGAAATAAAATTTATCTTTTTTATCTCCATTTTTCAAAAGGGATAAAAAAGATAAAAACCCTTTACCCTATATCCGGGTCACGGAAATATCGGGCTGTGACAGCCTGGGGTGGTATGGCCTTGTCTTTGTAGAGTCCGGCGAGAAGGACATCTGCAGCTCCCCGGGGAACCGCGGCTTCAAATGGCCCGGGAAAGCTGCCGGAAAACAGCCCGGCACATTTTTCGGGTGTATCGGAAATGAACAGAACTTCCCCGGTGTCAGTTCCTGACGCAAGGAGGGCCTTTTGAAACTCCTCCCGGCTGTAGGCCTTCGGATGCATTTCCTCCTTCGGGGGCTCCCCCGTTGCCGGAAGGCTGAAGAGGGCCGAATAAACCTTGCCGCCTCCGCCCCATAGAAGGGGACAGACGGGCTGCTTCGACCTGTTCAGTCTGGTGAATGCCAGACACTCCAGGGAAGAAAGGGGTATAACCGGCTTCTCGCCGGATGCCCAGGAAAGGAACTGGGTGAATGCCACAGCAACCTTCAGGCCGGTAAAAGAACCGGGGCCTGTGACCACAGCAAAATAGTCCATATCGTCCACCTTGAGAGAAAAACTCCCCAGAAAAAAATTGACAAGAGACGGTAGAATCGAGGATTGTCTTTTTCCCAGTTCAAGATTCATTTCCCCTGCAACGGATGTTCCCTCCATAAGACCGAGGGCGGTCCACCGTGCACTGGAACAGTTGATCGACAGGATGTGACGGGTCATAGGGGAATCACCTCTCTTGCTTCCTGCAAGAATCGGGAAAGAAAAACCTCTCCCTCGCTGTTGAGAGGAAAAAAAACACATTGCCGCCGTTCTGGAGAGAGAAATGTGTCCGGAGCTGAGATATTTATTCTCCATAAAGGCCTTTCGGAAAAAAAGGCGGTCTTTTCTGCCCATTCAACGAAAAGTACAGTATCGCCGGAGTCGTCTTCCTCCAGGTCAAGTTCGCTGACGTCCCGGGATTCAAGTCTGTAGAGGTCCGAATGGACGATCCTTCGGCCCCCTGCCATGTAATGGTTTACAAGCGTGAAGGATGGGCTTCGTACCTTCCTGAAGCCGAGGTTCTCGCAAAACCCTCTCACAAGGGTGGTTTTTCCTGAGCCCAGATCTCCGGAAAGAAGAATCGTAATACCGCCGGAAATGTGATTTGAAAGCAGTGCCCCGAGACAGCGCGTTTCCTCTTCGGATTCCGTAATCACCGTTCGGGGTGGCAGAAACTTCATGTCCGGTCACCACTCCTCTATTTTTTTCTGCGAAGAACAATGATTAAGAGAAGAACACCCGAAATGACGAGAAAAAAAGAAAAAAGCATTGGAAGAATCGGGATTTCTTTCTGTATTTGCCGTACTCCAAGGAGCCAGAAAAGAACAAGGACAAACCCGGCGGCAGTATAACGAAATCCCTTTAATCGGATTCTCTCTGTTTTTTTGAGTTCTTCATCCCAGTCGATTCTTTTTCTTCTCACAATAGCGGGTCTCTCATTTCTTTCAGAATATGGGGTATTTCGTCAGCAATCTCCCGAGCGAGGATTCCGTCGCATCCGTTCGATGAGGCCAGTGATTGGGCCGATTTTCCGTGGACGTATGCGCCAAGGGCCGCACTTTCAAGGAGAGGAGTCCCTGCGGACAGAAAGGCGGCGATCACTCCGGCGAGAACGTCCCCTGAACCGGGGACAGCCAGCGCACGATTGCCTTCCGCAACGAGATAGGTCTCCCGTCCGTCGTCGCACAGTGTTTCGGCTCCCTTAAGAAGAACCGGCCCCCACTCCTCCGCTATCCTTCTCGCCGATGCAAGGCGGTCTTTTCGCACAGCTTCAGGCAGAACACCAAGAAGCCGTGCCGCTTCCCCTTCATGGGGAGTAAGGAGAATATTTCCCCGGTGGTGCTTTTCTGCACATTTTGAAAGCCAGAACAACCCGTCACCATCGATTATGATGTTGCCTTTCCACGCAGAAAAAACAAGGCTGCAGATTTTTCCTGCCCTCTCCGACCGGCCTATGCCTGGGCCGAGAACGATCGTTCCTATTCTCTCCGACCAGCTCGAAAGAGTTGATACAACTTCCCCGTCGCTTTTCGAGAAAAGATTGTTTTCAAGGATCGCCTCCGGGAGGAAGGTAGAACATGAAGCACATGAAATTTCATCGGAAAAGAGAACAACGGGCCCTCCGCCCGCTCTCAGGAAGCCGCGGAGGGAGAGCAGGGGGGCTCCCCTGTAGGTTGTGCACCCGCCGATTACCATAGCGCCACCCCGCATACCTTTGTGGATGTCGTAAGGAAACTGGGGAAGAAACGGTTTTCCGCACGCCGCAGAAAAAGACCGGATACGAGGTATGGCGTTGATCGGTACCGGAAAACCCACACCGGCTACGATGATTTCTCCTGCGAGCTTTTTGCCCTCTCCTGTCGCGATTCCTGTTTTGGGGCAAATCATAGTGATGGTCAGGGCTGCTCCCGCACAATGGATGTCAGCGTGTCCCGAGTCAGGGTCAATCCCGGTTGGAATATCCAACGCTATAACATTTTCTGTATCTTTTAAATGAAGACAAAGCCTTGCGATTTCACCTCTCAGGAGCCCCTTCGATCCTATACCGAGAAGAGAGTCCACCAGGATGTCTGCATGCCGAATCTTCCCGGCGATCTTTTCGTCGGACCAATCCGGTGAAAAGGAAACGGGAAAACCGCATTGAACGGCACGACGGAAATTCTCTTCCGAAATTCCTTTGAGGTTTCCGGCAGGAATCGCCGAAAGAATTTCGACTCTCCTCCCTCTCGAAGCGAGGTGTCTGGCGGCGACGTATCCGTCGCCGCCGTTTTTCCCCGGTCCGGTGAGCACGAGGATTTCGCCTGAAGGAAAACGATTCATTATGATTTCTGCAGCGGCGGAACCCGCGTTTTCCATAAGAACAGATTCGGAAACCGCGAAGGTTTCCATGATTTCATTTTCTATTCTTCTGATATCAGCTGAAGTGAAGAAATTCATGATTTGCCTCGATGACTACCACTGCAACGGCATATTCTCCGTCGTGAGAAATGGAGAGAAAGGGGTATCCTTTTTTTCCGCCCGGAATTAAATCCTGAACCGGTTTTCCGACTTTGAGAACCGGACCGTTTTCCGTCCGTTCTACCCAGACCCCGCAAAAGGCGATTGAGTACATGGAAACCGAAGAAGCTTTTGAAAAGGCCTCCCTTGCAGCGAAACTCCCGGCAAGATGCCTGGCGGGGTCGGCCTTCGAAAAGGCGTAGGCTATTTCTTCAGGATGGAAGACCCTCTTCAGGAAATGGTCGGACCGGATGGATTTTCGCATTCTTTCAACGTTGCAGAGATCGACTCCCAGTCCAACAATCACGTTCTTGCCTCCACGCGAAATTTGATTTTTACGAAGGTTATACCATAAAAAAGGGGTTCCGGCAAAACCGGAACCCCTTTACTCTTAATAATGGTGGGTGGTACAGGACTCGAACCTGTGACCTCTTCCGCGTCAAGGAAGCGTTCTTCCTCTGAACTAACCACCCAACAGAAAAGGATTTTACAGACCTCGAGACTGTTTGTCAATAACTCAGATTTCCCCCGGGGCTATTCGGACCAACGGAATAAAGATGTGAGCCATTTCGGTGGGTTCCAACCCTTCCGGACCGCAGCCCTTGAGAGTGTACCGCTGACAAGGGCACCCCAGTATGCATAGGGTGACTTGGTCCAGAGTCCCAGGATAAAACAGCAAAGACACAGAAAACCGAAGAGATTTCGATAAAACATTTTTCCTTTGCAGCCTTTTTCACCAGGGTGTCCCCAGGAGGAAATGGGGCAGGAAAAGAGAAAGCCTGGGAAAATAGGTGGTAATGAGCAAAGTCGGCGTCCATGCCAGGGCGATGATCCATAATGTCGGCGACATCATCTCGTTGATCGGTGCGTTGCCCAGTCTTCCTCCGAGGTACAGGACCGGCGCCGCCGGAGGTGTTATGCAGCCAAGACCGGTGTTGACGCCTACGATCGCCGCGTAATGGATTGGATTGAATCCGAGTTCGATGATTATGGGCATGAGGATTGGCGTGGTCAGCGTCACGCTGCTGATGTCATCCATGAGCATCCCCATGACCACGAGGAAAATGTTGATCATGAACAGAATGATCCACCGGTTGTCCGAGACGGCCCTGAAGAGTCCGAGCATTTTGCTGGGCAAATCCTCGAGAATGTACAGCCGGCTCAGCATCATGACCGAGTAGAGCATGACCATTACGACGCCGGTTGTGACCGCTGATTCCACCAGCGAATCCCACAGTCCCCTCAATGTAAGACCCTTGTAGATGAACATTCCCGTCGGAATGGCATAGACGACTGCCACAGCCGCAGCCTCTGTGGGAGTCATGATGCCTCCGTAGATACCCCCAAGGACAATAACCGGAAGCATAAGTGCGGGAAGGGCGGCGATTCCCCTCTTTTTGAAAAGGGCGATTTTTTCTTTTCCGTGAACAGGCTCCGTGACTTTCACATTGGGATTGTCCTTCACCAGCCAGCAGTTCACGAGGCAGATGAGGGTTGTCATTATTATTCCGGGAATAACTGTTGCGAGGAAACATGCCAAAATTGACTGTCCGCCGATCCACGCAAAGATGATGAGTGTGGAATTCGGAGGTATGAGCATCCCCAGAAGCGATGCGTTCGACATGACTGCTGCGGCGATTCCTCTCGGATAGCCTGCTTCTTCCAGGCGGGGAAACATGATCGACCCGATACAGGAAAGGGTTGCACAAGCAGAACCCGTAATGGATCCGAATACCGCGCAGGATATTGTCCCTACCACACCTAGACCGCCCTTTATTCTGCCGACAAGAAGGTCGACGAGGTTGATGAGTTTCTCCCCTATCCTGCCGCGTTCCATGATGCCACCCGCCATGATGAAAAGAGCGATGGAAATGAGAGCGATGCTGTTCATGGAACTGAAGCCGTAGGGAAGGACCATGGTGGTCTGGTAGCCTGCCGCCTGGGGGCCGCCGAAGAATAGAAGCCACGCCGTGGAAGCCATGAAGCTCATTGGTACGGGCACGCCTATTATGAGGCAAAACAGAAGGATAAGAACGGCGATGTAGATCATGAGTTCCCTCCTTGAATTAAGTCCCGGAGACTTCGCAGCATTCTCATCGTGAAATAGTACGTCATGAAGATGAGACCGAGAAATACTGCCAGATACGACGTCCACAGGGGGATTTGCCATACTGTGGTTCTGGGAAGCGCGATCCCTGTTCCGAGGGGCCCCATGAAGCCGAACATGAAAAAATCGTACCCGTACCATGTGAAGAGAATGCTGATTCCCGACGTGATCAGATTGCGGAGAAAGACGGTCGCCCTTTTCAGAAGGCCGTCCTTCATGTAGGAATCTACAACGTCTGCAGAAACATGGGTGTTATTGTAGGCCCCGTAGGCTCCCCCCATAAAATAAAGCCAGAAGGCGAAGAGCTTGACCCATTCCTCGAAGCCGTATAGATCACCACCTATGATGTATCTTGTAAATGCGGCGGCAGCAATGATCAGGGATAAGAGAAGCGAACAAACAACGGTGACAATTGAAAAGAAAGCGAGCAGTGCAAGATCCAGAGGGCTTTTTTTGTCAGGCCTGTTTTCTGGAAAACAGCCCATGGCTTCTTGATCAGGCATTCCTTTCTCCTTTCCGCCGCAATGGAAATGATGGCGGAGGAGTTTGAAAACTCCTCCGCCCAGTTCCAGAGGCCCGAGGGGTATTTATTTGGGAGCGTACTGTGCCTTGAATTCGTCGATCAGTTCCTTTGAGAACTTGTCAGCAAGCTTGTCCCATGTGCCGACAACTTTTACGAAAATGGGTTCCAGTTCTTCGGCAGAATAGGTGTGAACTTCAATCCCCGCCTTGCGCATGAGTTCAAGGTGTTTTTCCTGGTCCTGCTGAGCAAGATCAATGCTCATGGCCGTTACCTTGGCGCATGCATCGGCAATGATTTTCCGGTCGCCTTCGGAAAGCTTGTCCCATGTCTTCTGGCTGATCATGTAGTTGAAGTTCTCAACGGAGTAGTTGAGGTCGTACCAGTATTTCAGAACGTCCTTGAGCATGGTGTATGCAGCTGTTGGGGTCATTCCGTCCACGCCGTCGGCAACTCCGGTCTGGAGGGCTGTGTAGACTTCAGCCCAGGGAACAGTGACTGTCCTGTAGCCCATGGCTTCAGCTCCGAGCTTGTAGACGTCCATGTTGGGTATACGTACGAGAACACCCTTGTCAACGTTAGGATTCAGGGGTTCGTTCACCGGTTTGGTGCTCCCGATGCCGATGAAGCCTTCAACCTGGAATCCGAGGATCTTTACGCCGAGACGGGAGCTGAGTTCGTCCATTTTTTTGAAGAGCCAGCCGTCAGGAGCGAAAACCTTGCGGGCATCTTCGAAGTTCCGCACGAAGCAGTTGATGTAGGTGAGCTCGAGCCGCGGGTCGAACTGGCTGGGAATGGAAATGGCGGCCATGTCGATGGTGCCCCGGATCAGTTCTTCATAGACCAGGGTGTAATCTCCGAGCTGGTTTGCAGGATAGACGACGATTTCGATGCGGCCGTTTGTTTTTTCCTTCACTTCATCAGCAACCTGATGCATGAGCTTGGTTGCGGTATGCTCAACAGGAACCTGGTTCGCGAAACGGAGGGTCATTTCGGGCGCTGCAGATGAAACCGACGGAAAAGCCAGGGTAATTGCAACCACTGCAGTGAGAAGAAGCATGGTGATTTTTGTCACCTTTCTCATTATTCAGCACTCCTTTCATTTTTCATCCAGCAAATGTTGCTCTCCGAAGCGCTTTTTCCTCTACCGGCAGGCCGCTCTTTTTCACAATCCCCCCTTTTGATGACAAAACGGTTCCCCAGATGAATCGTCAGAAACTCTCCTGGGCTGTCCTGGCGATTATCTCTTCCTGGTGATGATCATCCAGATCGACAAAATAATCGCTGTATCCCGCGACACGAACGAGAAGGCCGCGATATTCATCGGGGTTTTTCTGGGCTTTTCGCAGTGTTTCCGTGTCGACTACGTTGAACTGGATATGATGTCCTCCGAGGTTGAAATAGGTTCTTATGAGTCCCGCCATTTTTTCCAGGCCTCCATCTCCGTCCAGAACTGAAGGGAGAAACCGCTGGTTCAGGAGAGTCCCTCCTGATTTGACCTGGTTCATCTTGCTGAGGGATTTCACAACGGCCGTGGGACCCCGCCGGTCGGCACCGTGAGAAGGTGAAGTACCATCCGATTCAGGTACATGTGCGAAGCGACCGTTCGGCGTCGCTCCGAGTTTTTTCCCGAAATAGATGTGGCATGTGGTGGACAGCATGTTTACATGATAGGTAGGCCCTTTCGGCGAGCGTTTCCCGTCGATGGCATCAAGAAGGGACCCGTAGACCCTTTGCATAATGGAGTCGGCGTATTCATCATCGTTTCCGAAGAAGGGAGTCCGGTTCCATATGAACTGCCGCAGTTCGTCATGGCCTTTCCAGTTTTCTTTCAGGGCCTCCATGAGGGATTCCATGGCAATCGAGCCTTCTTGAAAGACATGTTTTTTCAGTACGGAAAGACTGTCCGTTACTGTTCCGATGCCGCAGCACTGGATATAGTCAGTGTTGTAACGAGCGCCACCGTCGTAGTAGTCTTTCCCGTTCTTGATGCAGTCGTGGATGAGGACGGAAAGATAGGGGGCCGGGGCGTGGCGGGCGAACATCCGCTGGATGTAGTTGTCCGTACGTATTTTGACGTTCACCACATGGATGAGCTGCTTTTCGAACGCCCGGTACAGATCGTCAAAATCATGAAACTCCATGGGATCGCCGGAAGCAATCCCGATCATTTTCCCGGTGAGTGGATCTGTGCCGTTGTTGAGCGTCAGTTCAAGGATTTTCGGCACATTGAGGTATCCATGGAGGATATAGGCTTCTTTGCCGAAGGATCCCGTTTCCACACATCCGCTCGTTCCTCCGGTTCTGGCGTCTTCAACTCGTTTGCCCATGCCGAGCTGTTCCATGACCACCGCTTCTGAATTAAAGGCGGACGGATACCCTGAGCCGCGCCTCATAATGCGGCATGCGTGCCGCAGGAATCTTTCCGGCGTTTTCGATGAAATATGGACGCTTGCCTGGGGTTGAAGCAGCTGCAGTTCGTCGAGGACGTCCAGCAAGAGGTATGAAACCTCGCTTACGCCGTCCGTGCCGTCTTCTGTCACTCCTCCGAGGTTGATCTGGGTAAAATCGTTGTAGGTGCCGCTTTCGGCAGCCGTGACGCCGACCTTGGGCGGTGCGGGGGTGTTGTTTACCTTGATCCAGAAGCAGGAAAGGAGTTCCTTTGCTTTTTCACGGTCAAGAGTTCCTTCCCGGGTCCCTTTTTCAAAAAATGGAGCAAGGTGCTGGTCGAAATGGCCTGGAGACATGGCGTCCCAGCCGTTCAGTTCAGTAATGGTTCCGAGGTGGGTGAACCAGTAGGTCTGGACCGCTTCGTGGAAATCCCGGGGGGCGTGGGCAGGAACATGGCGGCATACGTCTGCGATTTTGAGAAGCTCTGCTTTCCTTTCGGGGTCAGTCGTTTCCTCCGCCATCTTCTCCGCGAGTTCCGCATGCCTTTCCGCAAAGAGAATGACAGCGTCGCAGGCGATGTCCATCGCCTGCAGCTCCTCATTTTTCTCCGTTGCCTGAGGATCATTGATCCAGTCCAGATTTTCCATGGCGCGGGCAATTCTGCTCTTGAACTCCAGAAGTCCCGTGCGGTAAATGGTCCCGTCAAGAGCCGTGTGTCCCGGTGCGCGCTGTTCCATGAACTCAGTAAAACAGCCGCCCTCATAGAGGTCAAGCCATAGCTGGGGAAGATTTGAGAAAATCCTGTCCCTCAGAGTCCTTCCTTTCCAGAACGGGACAACCTTCTCACTGTATGTCCTGATATCTTCTCCGGCAACTGTGTATCGTGTCATGGGCCGGGAATTGAGTATCTCGAAATCTTCGGCAGTGTGGCAGTTCAGTTCAGGAAAGGTGGAAACCGCTTTCGGCCTGGGACCCCGTTCCCCCACAATAAGTTCCCTGTCACCTATGTATATTGTTTTTTTCTCGCAGAGATTATAGAAATTTTTAGCCCTGAGGATCGGAATGGGGTACTTCCCCTCGTTCTCCCTGTAAAACTCTGTGGTAAGCACTGCCCTTTCAATTGAAACGCTCGGCGACGTTTCAAAGCTTTCTTTGCGAAGACACTCTATTCTCTCGTTCATTACACCCTTTATCCTCCTTTAGCCGCTTCAATATTCTGACTTCGGAATATATCGAGAGCTTCCGCTATTTTTTCATCCTGTGGCGGAAGCACATTTCCCATTTTGTATTCCATGCCGAGATTCCTGTATTTCCCCTCGCCGGTGGAGTGGTATGGAAGAATGTTGACTCCGGAAAGAGTTTTCAGGGATGCAGAAAGTTTTGCCACTGCTTCAAGATTCTCGGAATCGTCGTTTATGCCGGGAATAAGGGGCATCCTGATATTGATTCGTCCTCTGCCTCTACGGGCCAGGGTTTCATCGAGTTTCTTCAGGTTAGACAAAATTATGTGATTACTTACGCCAGTATAGTATTCATGCTTCTTTGGGTCAATGTGCTTTATATCGAAAAGGAAAAGATCCGCAATTTTCGCCGCGTCAAGGATTGTGCTTTCTTCGCAGTACCCTGAAGTGTCCACGGCCGTGTGTATTTCCTCTTCCTGCATTTTGTGAAGACAGGCAAGCAGAAAACGAATCTGGAGAAGAGGTTCTCCTCCCGAAAAGGTGACCCCTCCCCCTGATTGGTCATAAAAAGGAATATCTTTTTTTGCTTCCAGAAAAACGTCTCCGGGGGTCATTTCTTTCCCGGCCATCTCAATTGCAGCAGAAGGACAGGCGTCCGCACATTTTCCGCAGAGTGTACATTTTTTCCTGTCATAGCTGAGTCGTCCCTCTGTACTCCTGATCCAGGCGCCTGTACTGCATGATTCGATGCAACGGCCGCAGCCGATGCACCGGTTGGAATGACGAACAAGGATGGGCTGAGAGGACATGCCTTCCGGGTTATGACACCACCAGCAGGAAAGGGGGCACCCTTTCAGAAAGAAGGTGGTCCGTATACCCGGTCCGTCATGTATGGAATATCGTTTTATATCGAATATGATTCCGTTGTTCATTATTTCTCCTCTGTCCGGCTCAGCCCATCCTCCGGTTATCATGCCCTTCTCCCGGACCTCCAGTAGGGTTCGAGAAGGTCGAGGACCTCGGGGCTGTC
>VSSQ01000397.1_pt1 | contig 33360 bp, 40 predicted proteins | sample 4763081 | NCBI WGS metagenome assembly VSSQ01 (sample SAMN12137344, study PRJNA551015) | bioreactor metagenome | isolation source: SDC9 anaerobic chlorinated ethene degrading culture | place: USA: Knoxville, Tennesee | collected 2015-01-01
GGTCTTTCCGTCTTCGTTAATCAATTCAATTATATTTTCTTCCATATACGCTCCTTTATAATTTATTGCGCTGCATATATCCTGATAAAATATGAACTGCGGCTAATTTGTCTATTACTTCTTTTCTTTTTTTCCTTTTAACATCGGCATCTATAAGCATTCTTTCGGATATTGATGTAGTGAAACGCTCATCTTCGAAATCAATGGGCAAATCCACATGTTTTTTGAGCTTCTCAATGAAATCAAGCACCTTTTCCCCTTGGATTCCAACAGTTCCATCAAGCATTTTAGGCAAGCCTGAAACTATTTTTGTTACCTGATATTCATCAATTATTTTTTTGAGCTCATTTATATCATTTTTAATATTGAAATAATCCAAAACTGTTTTACCTATATCTGTAAAGCTGTTTCTTGTTCCAATATTGCAAGGGTTTATATTTTTTCCATAAACTAATAGAGGAATATATTCTCTTGAATGATCTGTGCTTTCTGTTGTTGGATCACATCCATGATCTGCAGTTAATATTAATATGTCTTCATCTGACATCTTGCTATATATTTCTTCTAATCTATTATCAAAATCTTCTATAGCTTTTCCATATCCCTTAGGATCATTCCTATGTCCATATAACATGTCAAAGTCCACTAAATTAGTAAATATAAGTCCTTCTTTAACTTCATCCATATATCTTAAGGTAGCATCCACTCCATCCATATTATTTTTAGTGTGAACTGCCTTTGTAACACCCTTTTTATTATATATATCTTCTATTTTGCCTACTGCTGCAACTTCTTTTCCATCTTCATATAAATATTCAAGCATTGTTTTTGAAAATGGATCTAAAGCATAATCTCTTCTATTAGATGTTCTTTTATATTCCCCATTTGATCCAATAAAAGGTCTTGCAATTACTCGCCCAACTATATTTTCTCCAACAAGCATTTCTCTTGCAATGCTACACATATTATATAATTCTTCTAAAGGAACTATATCCTCATGAGCTGCAATTTGAAACACACTATCTGCTGAAGTATAAACTATTGGATATCCTGTTTTAACATGCTCATCACCAAGTCTCTCTATAATTTCTGTACCTGATGCAACACAGTTTCCTAAAATATCCTTTTTATTAACCTTATTTAAAAATTCGTTAATTATTTCTTTTGAAAAACCATTTGGGTAAGTGTTAAGTGGAGTTTCTAATATTACCCCTGCAATTTCCCAGTGTCCAGTTACTGTATCTTTACCTCTTGATTTTTCCATAAGCTTACCATAAGCTCCAATTGAACTATTAACTTTATTTAAATATTTTACCCCTTCTATATTTCCAAATCCTAATTTCTCAAGATTGTCTATTTTTAATCCCCCACAGGCTTTATAAGTATTGTCTAGAGTATGACTTCCAACATCTCCATAAAGATCTGCATCTGGCAATTCACCTACTCCTAGACTATCCATTACTACTAATATTACTCTTTTCATTTTACCTACTCCTTTCAAATATAAAGCCTAGAATTAACTATTCTCTATTATTATGCTCTAGGATGGGAGTTTTTATATACAATATTTATCTTATCGTTATTAATTATTTCATAATATGTGTCCATATAAGTTAAAACTTGATTTCCTAAAAGTTTTTGAACTGCTCTTACATTAGCTCCATTTTGTAATAAATGTACTGCAAAGGAATGTCTAAAAGTATTTAGATTAACTTCCTTTTTAATTCCAGCTCTATGAGAATACTCTTTCACTATTCTCCATACGCCTTGCCTTGTTAATTGATTTCCATTTAAATTAACAAATAAGTTTTCAACTCCTGCACATGCCACTTGATCTCTTATCTTTAAGTATTCTTTTAAAGCTTCTATTGCACTTCTTCCTATTGGAATAAGTCTCTCATAATTTTTATTATCGTGACATTTCACAAAGTTTAACTCTAAGTTAATATCATATACCTTTAATCCTATTATCTCAGAAACCTTCATGCCTGTAGCATACATAAGTTCTAATAAAGCATTGTCTCTTACTCCTTTATTACAGTCTTTATCGACGATTTTAATTATTCTGTCTACCTCATCAATAGTCAATATTTCAGGTAACTTTTTAGTTGTAGATGTATTCTTGTAATATATTTTAGGAATCTCATTTACAACTTTTTGATCCTTTAAATAATTATAAAAACTTCTAAGACTTATAACTATTCTATTTATAGATCTCTCAGATTTACCTTGGCTAAGTAAGTGTTGTATATAACCAAGTACCGATACATTATCCGTTTCATTAATACTCATATTCTTACTATTTAAATATTTAACGTATAAGTTAACGTCAGTTACATAAGCATAAACAGTGTTTTCACTTTTATGACTTTTCAATAAAGCTTCCTTATAATTATTCACAATTTCTTTCATAATTCTCCCCTATCCTAATATATTATTAATTCGACAAAAACACTCTTATTCCTTCTTTATTCTCATTGGATTAGGTTAATTTATAAACTTTAGTAATTACCATTTTTATTATCCCAGGGCTCACATAGCACTCGATTAAAACCCCTATGGCGAATAATAAAACAAAAAAACCTAATTTCATTGCTAGTCCATTTATACTAAGCTTGTTGCCTCCAACTCCATTAAAGAACTTCCCTTTTAATTTTATTGAAGATAATTCCAAAGAAATAATACTTATTCCTATGAAAAAAGGTATATAAAATATGTTTTGTGGTACTGTTGATGCTAGAGCAATCCAAATTCCTTTTCCCTCGAAAGTAGTTAATAAAAAGCTAAAAGTATATCCTAATGTAAATCCTTTTATTAAATCAATAATCAATATTATGGGTGCCCCAAAAACAGTAAAACCAAGTGCTATTATAAGTAAAATTATTATTAAATTATTTTTTATTATGCCTATAAGCAGTTCATTAGTTTTTAATTCTTCAACATTTATACTTTTAATGAATCCTGTAAAGTAATCCGCTAGGTCTTTTGCATCTACTCCATCCATATATTTTATGGTATATGAACCCAGTAATATACCTACAAAGAAAAATGTTAGTACTAGTAAATAAAATATTCTATTTTCTCTGAAGTTTGAATTTATCCGTTCTATTAAATTCATATTATTCCTCCTCCATAGTTGCTATAGAACATAATATGTTGTAAATTCCCCTATTATTCATAATTGAATATATGTAAAATATTTTTTTATAAAAAAATGGACATATATGGTGCTGTATTAACTACTTAAAGCAATACAACACTATATATGTCCACATAAAAATTAAAAGTAAAGCACTATTATTTCTATAATATTAAATTTTATAAGAAAGTAAATATACTTATAGTCTTACCATCTATAATCTCGCCTTTTTTTATCATATCCTTAACATCTTTTATATTATAAATCTTTACATTTGTAAATTCATCTTCATCTTCATTCTTTTCTCCCAAAGTTAAGTTATAAGCTTTATACAAATATATAATTTCATCACAAAATCCTGGAGCTGTTGCAATAGAACCTAAATATTCTATATCCTTTGCAATATATCCAGTTTCTTCTGTAAGTTCTCTCTTTGCGCATTCCATAGGCTTTTCATTTTTATTAAGCTTTCCTGCTGGAATTTCTAAAATTACTTTATTTAAAGGCAATCTAAACTGCTCTATCAAAATTATATTTTCACAATCTAAAAATACTATAATTGCTGCCGCTCCTGGATGTTTTATAATATCCCTGTTAGTTTTAACCCCATTTGGCAATTCTACCTCTTTATTTATAAAATCTATAAAATTTCCTTTGTGAATTAATCTTTCGCTTAATATCTTTTCATTTAAATTCATAACCTTCTCCTTAATATAAAATATCTATAAGTTCAATTATTCTTTATTTCCAAGTAGATAACTACTTAAAACTCAAGACAAGAAATAATAAAATAAACTTATTACTTTATTTTACCATTACCAAAATTTAATATCAAAAATACTTTTTAATATAACCTTATCTAAATCTTTACTATCTTTATATGAGATAGTTTATAATCTATAAATATAAAAAGGCACATTTCTATATTTAAGAGAATATAAATAAATTAAAAATCGATTCATTTAGTTCACATTATTTCTAACTATAGTTTATACCTAATACCTGTTATCTACAAAATTAAAACAACTGTAAACTGAAAAGCAACTGTAAAATAGAAATTTTGTTTTGTAAAACTTTACAAGTTAGGAGGTAATATTGTCTAAAAAAGAAATATTAAAATATTTATCCGATGCTCTCCCTAATGTCGCAATAGGTGATTTAGAAGTAATATCAGAAAGCTTATATACTGCTCAAAGTGTTTATTCAGAAGATCAATTTAAGAATAAACTTGATGAAGTAATAAAAAATGTTAAAGCATGTATTTCTAAGTCATAATCTACAAAAGGCAACAGTTTATCATTTTTTTCTAATGATTGGTTGTTGTCTTTTATATTTATAATTTTTAATAAATTAATGAAAACCTTTATTTACTGACAAAACGTCAATAAATAAAGGTTTTTAAATAATGGCTTAAACACCAATATTAAGATACTTTATTCTTAAGTCTTAATTTATCAGCTATAATTGCAATAAATTCTGAATTAGTAGGCTTACCCTTTTCATTATGAATTGTGTATCCAAATAGCTTATTTATTGCATCAACTTGGCCTCTTCCCCAAGCTACTTCTATAGCATGTCTTATTGCTCTTTCAACTCTGGACGCAGTTGTATTATACTTTTTAGCTATTGATGGATATAATTCTTTAGTTACAGCTGATAATAATTCCATATCATTAACAACCATGGTTATTGCTTCCCTTAAATACATATATCCCTTTATATGTGCAGGAACACCTATTTCATGAATTATATTAGTAATTTCAGTTTCTAAATCTATAGGCCCTTTATTTTGACTTCTAACTTCTGTTTCAACTACTGTAGTTGGTTTTCTAACCACTTCATTAGAAGAACCATTAAACATTTCTCTTATTCTCTTAGTAAAAACATCCATATCAAAAGGCTTAACAACATAATAATCCGCACCTAATGTTATAGCTCTTTGAGTAATTTTATCTTGACCTACTGCTGATAATACTATTATTCTTGGTATTTTTTCTAAGTTCATAGAATTAAGTCTTTCCAAGACTCCTAAACCATCTAAATGTGGCATTATTATATCTAATACCACTAAATCTGGTTGCTTTTCCTCAATAAGGGCTAAGGCTTCCCTTCCATCCTTAGCAACAGCAGTAACCACTATATCTCTTTGATTTAATAAATAATCATTTAAGATACTACAAAATTCTTTGTTATCATCAGCTATTAGAACTGAAATTTTTGAATCATTCATACTTTTCTCCCCCATCTTCCCAAAATACTCCATTTATTAAGAGTACCATACTAAGTTCTTTTTTAATTTATCTTTTAAATTCATCTATAAATATTATATATAGACATTACATAAAAAAAACAATTCTTTACAGAATAAATTTAATATAATTATAGCACAATTAATTTAATTTTAATAGTTTTTTTACAATTTTTTCAAAATATTATTATAAAATTTATTTTAACTTTTAATAAACTTCACTTTTATGACAGCAAATTAATGAGAATACTTATATATCCTCATTAATTTATATTATAACACCTAAAATATTAATAACTCTTATTATTCTATTACGCCTGCATCTTTTAACATCCACTCAATATATATTCCGTACCCTACATCTGGTTTATTAATTAACACATGAGTAACAGCTCCAACTAATTTATCATTTTGAATTATTGGACTTCCACTCATTCCTTGAACTATACCACCTGTTGTTTCTAGCAATTTTTCATCAGTAACTTTAATTACCATACTTTTTGGTCCTGGTTCTTCTTGTGGTAATATTTTTATTATTTCTATATCATACATTTTAGGACCATTTTCATCTATTGTAGTTATTATTTGTGCAGGTCCTTCTACTATTTCATTTCTGAAACCTACCTTTAATGGTTTATCAAATACTGGATTAGTCAAGTCTACTTTTGCTTCACCAAATATACCAGATTCAGTGTTTTTTTGTATCTTAGCTAAACTTTCTTTTTCATTTACAAATAATCCTTTTAGTTCACCTGGAGAACCTTTTTCTCCTTTTCTAACACTTATTACTGATGAATTTAATAAATCTCCATCACTTATTGTAAATGGCTTATTTGTGTCTCCATCAGTTATTGGATGACCTAATGCACCAAATATTGAAGTGTTTTTATCATAAAAAGTGAGAGTTCCTATTCCAGCTGTTGAATCTCGAACCCAAAGACCTAATTTATACTCGTTGTTTTCTTTTTCTAAATCTATTTCTTTACTTTCAACATTCCCATTTCTAAGATAATCTACGCTTATTTTGGATTTATTTAAGCCTTTTACCTTTTTAGATAAATCTTTTGAACTTTGTATTTCTTCTCCATTAATTTTTATAAGAACATCACCAAGTTCTATTCCTGAGGTTTTTGCTGGACTTTCTATTTTACCTTCAACTGATTGTATTTCGGAATGTCCAACTACTAATACACCTTTAGTAGATAACTTTATACCAACATTTATTCCTCCTGGATATACTTCTAAATCATTTATTTTTGAAACTGAAACTGATTTTACAGGAATTAATCCTAATAATTTTATTTGAAGCTTATCCTTATTTATTTTAGTATTTTTCATAAAAATATTATTTGATACTATTAAATCTGAGCTTGGAATAGCCTCATTTATATATATTTTTTCCGGAATATTACTTAAACTAAAGAAAGTAATTAAACCCAGAATCAACATTGGAGTTATTATTACAACTAAATATTTAAATTTTTTCATTCTCATATTACCTCCTCCTTTGCTTCTGTATTTAACTTTCCCTCATCTTAATTCTTATATGCTGTATTAAGTTTGTTAAAAACGTTAAAAATTTTTAGTATATAACTTTAAAAATATAAAAAAATAAAATCATGGTAAATAACCATGATTTTAGTGTGTTCATTTTTTTATAAGTTATGTATGTCACTTATAAATAACTTTTTAATATTTCTTGTTTTTTTAATTCTGCAAAAGCAACCATTTCTGATGCATTTTCTAATGTAACATCACTTACTTCATCTCCACTAGTCATTTTTGCTATTTCTTTAATTTTATCGTATTTATCTAGAGTTCTTATTTGTGTAAATGTTTTTTCATTTTCAACTTTTTTTGAAACAAAATAATGACAATCCGATAAAGCTGCTATTTGCGGTAAATGTGTTATACATAAAACTTGATGCTTACAAGAAACCTGATACATCTTTTCTCCAACTCTTTTTGCTATAGTTCCACTTATACCTGTATCTATTTCATCAAATATAAGAGTTGGAATTTTATCTTTATCAACAAAAACACATTTAAGTGCTAACATAATTCTTGAAAGTTCCCCACCTGAAAGAACCTTTTCTAATGGTTTTAATGGTTCGCCTGGATTTGTAGAAATTAAAAAGGAAACATCATTAAATCCTCTTGAATTAAAATTATTACTTTTTTCTATAAATATTTTAATTTGAGATTTTTCCATACCAATATAAGCTAATTCATATCTAACCTTTTCTTCTAGGTTAACTGCATTAGTAACTCTAATATTGTGCATTTCTTCTGATACTGATTTCATTTCTTCTTCTATAATTTCTTTTTTTAAATTTAATTCCTTTATTATTTCTTCAGAATTAATCATTTCATCATATTGTAATCTTAATTTTTCTAAATAATTTAAAATTTCTTCTACAGACTCACCATACTTTTTCTTATATAAACTAATTTCATATATTCTAGAGTTAATCTTTTCAAGTTCAAATTCATCATAATGTATTTCTGATGATAAATCCCTTACCTCTCTAGATATCTCCTCTAGGGTATATAAGGCATCTTCCATTCTTTCTCTTTTATCTTTTAATTTTTCAAAATGTTTTTCAACTATAGATAATTCATTTATAGCCTTTGATATACCTTCTATAACTGAAATACCTTCTATTTGATTATCTAAAAGAGAATAAGTTTTATTTAAAGCTAAAGATATCTTTTCTGCATTAGAAAGTAAGTTAAATTCCTCATTTAAACTTTCTTCTTCACCAATCTTTAGTTTAGCTTTTTCTATATCTTCAATTTGAAATCTTATATAATCAACAAGTTTTTCTCTGTCTTGATTGCCATTTAGGTCTCTTATCTTTTCTAGAATTGAATTATGATCTTTTCTTAAGCTCTCAAACTTTTTTAAATAAATATCTAAATCTTCTCCTATGAAATCATCTAAATAATATATGTGAAAGGCTCTGTTTAGTAAGTTTTGATTTTGATGTTGTCCATGTATATCTAATAAGCCTTCTCTTATTCTTCTTAAATAAGAAAGTACTACTGATTTTCCATTAACCTTTATTATACTTTTTCCCGATAAAGTAGTTTCTCTTGATATTATAATCATACCTTCATCTTCAATATCTAATTCTTTTAAAATTTCAATAACCTCGTCATTTTCAATTGAAAAAACAGCTTCTACAAAAGTTTTTTCTTCTCCGTATCTTATTAAATCTTTTGAAAACTTTCCACCTAATACATAATCTATAGTATCAATTAATATAGATTTACCTGCACCTGTTTCTCCTGATAATATATTGAAACCTTCTCCAAATTCTACGCATAATTCTTGAATTAATGCAAAGTTTTTTATATTTAATTGTAACAGCATATTAATCACCTTTAATTTTATAAAATCATTTTTCTAACTTTGTCTACTAACTCTTCTGCTTTATCTAAACTTCTAACTAATATAAAAATTGTATTATCTCCAGCAATGGTTCCAGCAACCTCTGTATCAAATAATGTATCTATTGCTTCTGCAACTGCCATAGCTGATCCTGTCAAAGTTTTTACTACGACAAACTTATCTACATTTTCTACTGATATAGCTGCATTTGATAATATACTAGATAATTTGTCGTTTATATCCTTTGATTCCTTTGATGATGCAACGTATCTATAGTTGCCTGAAGCTCCTTGCATCTTAATTAGCTTTAATATTTTTATATCTCTTGATACAGTTGCCTGAGTTACATCAAAACCTGCCATTTTAAGTTCTTCTGCTAGTTCTTCTTGAGTTTCTATATCTTTCTCATTAATTATTTCTAAAATTTTATTATGTCTTTTCAATTTCAAATTAATCACCTTCACATTCTTCCCAGTTATTTAGAATTTTTGACCGTAGTACCTTAAAATAATCATAATCATCAAATAAAACTATATTAGCATATTCTTTTGCTTTTCTTATCTTTATTATGGTTTTACTAGTAGTTTTTATTGCTTTTTGCCCATCAAATGTTATATATAGCTCTTCATCCCCATTTTCTGCCCTAACTTCAACCTCACTGCTACTATTTAAAATTATAGTTTGCATCCCCTTAGGATGAGGACATATTGGAGTTAATGCAATAACATCAACATCCGGATAAATAAAAGGGCCTCCAGCTGAAAATGAATAGGCAGTTGAACCTGTTGGAGTTGAAATAATTAGTCCATCACCTTTGAAGCTATAATATTTTTTCCCATCTATAAAAATTTGAAATCTTACCATTCTTGACAGGGTTCCTCTAGCTACAACTATATCATTTAATGCTAAGGATTCGCTTTTTATATTTTCTAGTGGTAATTCACAAGTTAAAAGCATTCTTTTTTGAGATATATAGCTCCCTTCCTTTAATTTTGTAAAGGCTTTATCAATTTCGGAAACTTCTATGCTTGATATAAAACCTAAGTTTCCAATATTAATTCCTAAGATTGGTACATCTAGTTTGCCGTTTATTCCTCTAGCAACACTTAAGATAGTTCCATCTCCCCCCAAAACTATTATAAGGTCGAGCAGTTCTTTAAACTTATAATTTATTATATCATAACTATTTAACATAATTATCTCTATATTATTAAAATGTTTATAAAGCTTTTCTCTAACCTTTATAGCCACTTTATTGTCTTTATCTTTAGATGGGTTTATTGCAATGGCAACTCTCTTCATCCAAAAGCACCCCTTATTTTTATTTTACAAATCAAATATATTCATTTAAGACTTCAAAATATTTTGAAGCCTTAAATATACTAATTCTATAATAATTTTTACAATATATTATGAGATTCATTTACTATTCTATCTATATCATCTAATGTAAATTTTGATTCTCTTTTTGCATCTTTAGTAAAATAAACTAAGTATTCAATATTTCCTTCTGGACCCTTTATCGGAGAATAGCTTACAGCTAAAATATTTAAGTTTTGGCTAATTAAGAATTCTGTTATATTTATTACTACTTCTTTATGAACACTTATTTCTCTTACTACGCCTTTTTTCCCTACTTTTTCTTTTCCTGCTTCAAATTGTGGCTTTATTAATGCTACAACTTCTCCATTATCATTTAACAAACTTAAAGTAGCTGGCATTATTTTTTTTAATGAAATAAAAGATACATCTATTGAAGCAAAATCTGTTGTTTCCCCCAATTCTTCTGGGGTAACATATCTTATATTTGTTCTTTCCATACAGACTACTCTTGGATCGGTTCTAAGCTTCCAAGCAAATTGTCCATAACCAACATCAATAGAAAATACTTTTTTTGCATTATTTTGAAGCATACAATCAGTAAATCCCCCTGTAGATGCTCCAATATCCATACAAACTTTATTTTCTAAGTTCACCCCAAACTCTTTTATAGCTTTTTCGAGTTTTAAACCACCTCTGCTGACATATGGTATTTCTTGTCCCTTAAAAATTATATCTGCATCAATATTGACCTTTTCTCCTGCTTTATCAACTCTTCTTCCATCAACAAAAATCTTTCCTGCCATTATATTTGTTTTTGCACGTTCTCTTGATGTAAATATACCCTTTTCAAATAATAGTATATCTAATCTTTCTTTTTTCCCAGACATCTTTATCTCCTTTATTTGTTAAGTTCTATAATAGATTCTGCTATTCCTTCTGGATCTAATTTATTTTCTTTATAAAGTAAGTTTACATCACCTTGTGGTATAAATTTATCATTAAATCCTAATGACTTGAATTTATTTTTAAATCCTAGTTCATTTAATTTCATTAACACATAACTGCCAAATCCACCGTTTGTTATATTGTCTTCAATTGTAACTATATCATATCCATCATTTACAAGTTCTTGTATCATATTAGTGTCTAATGGTTTTACAAATGTCGCATTTATTATAGTTGGATTAATTCCCCTAGATTCCAATATGTCTTTTGCTAATAAAGCGTGTTGAAGCATTTTTCCTACTGCTATTATAGCTATCTTCTCCCCAGATATTAATTTTTCCCATTTACCATATTCTATTTTAGTTAACGGTAATATTTCTTTACAGCAATCAGCTCCTCTTGGAAATCTTAAGGCAACTGGTCCATCTTGAGAATGTGCCCATTTTAACATAACTTTTATTTCATCTAAATGCTTTGGTGCTAATACCGTCATGTTAGGTATTTGTGATAAATAAGATAAATCAAAAATACCTTGGTGTGTTTCTCCATCTTCTCCAACTAACCCAGCTCTATCTATTGCAAATACAACAGGCATATTTTGAATACATACATCATGAATCAATTGATCAAATGCTCTTTGCAAAAATGTAGAATATACTGCAAATACAGGTCTTAAGTTTGCACTTGCTAATCCTGCTGCAAGAGTTGTTGCATGAGCTTCTGCAATTCCAACATCGAAGAATCTTTTAGGAAACTCTTTTGCATAATCTTTAAGTCCTGTTCCATCAGGCATTGCCGCTGTAATAGCAACGATATCTTCATTACTTCTTGCCAGTTCTATCATAGCATCTCCAAATGCTTTTGAATAAGTTTTTGAACTTGGAATATAAGCTTCTCCACTTTCTAAATCAAATGGGCTTACTCCATGAAATTTATTTGGATTTTTTTCTGCAAGATCATATCCTTTTCCTTTACTTGTGACTACATGTATTATAACAGGCTCATCAATTTTCTTTGCCTTCTCTAATACTTCTGTCATGGTTTGTATGTCATGTCCATTTATAGGACCTATATATTTCAATCCCATATCTTCGAAAAGCATTGATGGTACTACAAATTGCTTTATGCTGTCTTTAAATCTAGATATATAACTTGCGACCTTTGTGCCTGCTTTTGAAGATTTTAAAGTTTCATTTATATTTGATTTCAATTTATTGTATTTTGGTGCCATTCTTAAATTATTTAAATGAGTTGATAATCCACCTACATTTTGAGAAATAGACATTTGATTATCATTTAAAATTACAATCATCTTTGTTTTATTAAAACCTACATCATTTAATGCTTCTAAAGCCATACCACCAGTTAATGCTCCATCGCCTATAACTGCAATTATTTCTCTATCTTCTTTTTTTATATCTCTTGCTCTTGCCATTCCTAAAGCAGCAGATATGGAGGTGCTGCTATGTCCTGTATCAAAGCAGTCATATTTACTTTCGCACCTTTTTGGGAACCCACTTAACCCATTATATTTTCTTAATTCATTAAATTTATCTTTTCTTCCTGTTAATATCTTGTGTATATAGCTTTGATGTCCAACATCCCAAACTATCTTATCTTTTTCCAAATTAAAACTTTTAAATAAACTTATAGTTAATTCTACAACTCCTAAATTAGAGGCCAAATGTCCTCCAGTCTTAGAAACACTATCTATTAAGAATTCTCTAATTTCTCCTGCTAAAACTTCTAGTTCAACATTTGATAGTTCTTTGACCTTTTCTGGAGAAGTAATTTTATCTAATATTCTTCCCATAATTAAACCTTTCTTTCTGTTAAAATTCCCTATTTAATAAATCTAAAGTTAAATTTTCTAAATCAATAGACTCTACCGAAAGGCCCTTCAACAATTCAAGACATTCATTTGTTAAATTTTCACATTCTTTTTTACAATCTTCTAGTCCAAATAATGTTATAAAGTTAGATTTATGATTATTCTCGTCACTTTTGATATTTTTGCCAAGCTTTGAGACATCTCCTATTATATCCAATATATCATCTTTTATTTGAAATGCTAAACCAAGCTTATTTCCAAATTTATTTAAAATTTCTATATCTTTAGTTGGAGCTCCTGCAAGAATAGCTGCTGCTACAATAGATACTCTTATTAATTCTCCAGTTTTTTTGTTATGCATATAAAAAAGTTCTTTTTTAGATATGGACTTTCCTTCATTTATAACATCTACTATTTGACCACCGATCATTCCCTCTGGACCTGCTGCTTCCGCTATTTCCCTTGCTGCTTTTAAAGCTTTTTCTCCGTGTTCAATGGAAAATTTAATCATTAAACTCATTGCCTCATTTAGTAACATATCACCTGCAAGTACAGCAATATTTTCTCCAAACTTTTTATGATTGGTTGGCATTCCTCTTCTTAAATCATCATTATCCATACATGGCAAGTCATCATGAATAAGTGAATATGTGTGAATCATTTCTATTGCTGAGGCCATTTCTATTGTATCTTTGTAATTATCTTTATATAGATTATAAGTTAATAAAAATAATATAGGCCTTATTCTTTTTCCTCCTATATTTAAACTATAACTTGCTGAATCATATATGATTTTATTATAGCTTCCTTTATCTTTAAAATATACTGTTAAATAATCATTTATAATTTTTCTATAATTATCTATAATATTACTCATTCTTTAGCTCCACTTCCATATTTTCTTTTATAGTTATTAGCTTTCCTTCTAAAGAATTTATTGTTTTATATAATTTATTAATAAGTTTAACTCCAGCTTCATATTCTTTCATTAAGTCCTCAAGTGGCAATTCGCTATTTTCCATATTACTTAAAATAACTTGAAGATTTTTTATCATATCTTCATAAGATTCTTTTTTCGCCAAAAATTCTCAACTCCTTATTCAATAGAAATAATTTTCCCCTTAACATTTCCATCTTTGAATATTATCTTAATTTCTTCAAAGTCTTTTAATGCTTTTTTAGATGAAATTATATTTTTATCATTATCCTCTATAATTGTATATCCCTTTTTTAAAACATTTATAGGATTATGCGCTTCTAAAATATCATTTAAAGATTTTAGTTTTAGTTTTTCTTTTTCTATTCTATTGTTAATTATTTTTTTCATTTTATCTTGTATATTATCTATTTCTAAATAAGAATTAGATAATGTAACCTCTGGATTATTTAATTGTAATATTTTTTTATAATTAAATAATCTTTCTTTTTCATAATTAAATTTATTAAAGGCTATTTCCTTTATTCTTTTATTATAGTTTTCTATTTCTTTGATTATATCACTTTCTAATGGTACAGCAATTTCTGCAGCTTGAGATGGAGTTGATGCTCTATAATCGCTTACAAAGTCTGAAATTGTAAAATCAACTTCATGTCCAACAGCAGATATTATTGGAATCTTAGAATTAAATATTTCCTTAGCTAATTCTTCTTCGTTAAAATTCCATAATTCTTCTATTGATCCTCCACCTCTACCAATAATTATAACATCAACATTCTTATTTGTATTAAAAAATTTTATTCCATCTATTATTGTTTTATATGCCTTTTCTCCTTGAACCAAAGCTGGATATAATACAATATCAACAAAGCTGCTTCTTCTTCTTGAAACATTAATTATATCTCTTATTACAGCTCCAGTTTCTGATGTAACTACACCTATTCTTCTTGGCATTTTAGGTATAGCTTTCTTATGAATTTCATCAAAGTAGCCTTCTTTTTGCAGCTGTTTTTTTAATTTTTCAAACTTTATATGAAGTTCACCAATACCTTCTTTTTGTAATTTTTCTATATATAATTGCAAAGAACCTGTTTCTGAATAGATAGAACATCTTGCATTAGCTATAACTTCCATTCCCTCTTGCAATTTAAAATCTAAACTTATACTATTACTCTTAAACATTACACAATTAATTTTACTTGTTGAATCTTTTAAAGAAAAATATATATGTCCACTACTATGATACTTTAAGTTAGATATTTCTCCTCTTACTAAAAGATTATTTAATATAAAATCATTGTCTAATGTTTTTTTTATGTAGCTATTAAGTTCACTAACTGTTAATGTTTTAATTTTCATTATTTTCTAATGCCTCACATGTGTTTTTAATAAGCAATGTTGTTGTTAAAGCTCCAACACCACCTGGAACTGGCGTTATCATTTTGACTATATCAGAAATTTTATCAAAATCAGCATCTCCTGTAATTTTACCATTTACAGCTGAAGTTCCTACATCTATTATTATTGAATTACTATTTACGTATTCTCCATTTAAAAATTTAGGTTTTCCTATTGCAACAACTATTATATCCGCTGATTTACAAATTTCTTTTAAGTTTCTTGTTTTTGAGTGGCAAATGGTCACAGTAGAATTTTTATTTAATAATAATTGTGATACAGGTTTTCCTACAATATTGCTTCTTCCTATAACTACAACATTTTTTCCTTCTAACTCTATATTAGATCTTTCTAAAATATTTATAATAGAATTAGGTGTACAAGGTATAAATGTCTTTTCACCACAGTATAATTTTCCTTGATTAATATATGTTAAACAATCTATATCTTTTTTTGGGGAAATTATATTAATTATTTTCTTTTCATTAAATGATTTTGGAAGAGGTAATTGTAATATTATTCCGTCCACATCTTTATTATCATTTAGTAATTCTATTTCTTTAATCAAATCCTCTTCTGATATCTCTTCATTTAGTAACAATTTTTCAAAACTACATCCTAAGGAAAGCGCAACCTTTTCTTGATTATTTATATAATATATAGACCCTCCATCATTACCTACTAAAATAGATACTATCTTAGGAGCTCTAAATCCTTTTTCTTTTCTTTTTAATATGTATTCCTTTATTTCTTCTTTTATATCCTTTGCTATTTCTTTACCATTTATAATTTTCCCCATAAAAAATTCCCCCATTATTTTTTATAACTCTTTAAAAGCTCTATCTAAAACTCCATTTATAAATGAAACACTTTTCTCATCTGAATATTTTTTTGTTATCTCAATTGCTTCGTTTATAGCAACCTTTTCTGGAACATCTTCTAAATACATCATTTCTGCAATAGCTAATCGAAGTATTGATATATTAACCTTTGATATTCTATCTAACTTCCAGTTAATTAATGAGCCTTCAATTTTTTTGTCTATTTCATTTATATTTTCTTCAACCTTAGCCAAGATTTCTTTTATGTACTCTAAATCTATAGTCTTTAAATTCATTTCATAATCTTCTATAAATGTTTCAATGGTTTCCTCTAATGTATTTTTGCTTAAAGTCATTCCAAAAAGCAATTCCATTGCTATTTCTCTAGATTTCTTTCTATTCATTTTATCCTCCTTAGTATCTGCATACTATTATTATTAACTTTCTATAACTTTCTAATCATAAATATACTACAACAAATTTATTTAAAGCACAAGGAAAACACCCTCTGAAAAATCAGAGGGTGAAATTAATTTTCCTTACTTTCTTCTTTTTCAGTTTTTGGTATATAAATGCTTTGAACATTTACGTTTACTGAATCAACGTTTAATCCAGTCATTGTTTCTACTGTTCTTTTAACATTTTCTTGAACAGCATTTACTACTTCAGGTATTTTTATGCCATACTCTACCGCTAAATTTAGATCTATTACAGCACTATTTTCATTTAATGTTACTTTAACATTTTTTCCTATATTCTTCTTACCTTTTAATAATTGTGATATGTTGTTACCGCCTAATTGTTGTAAGTCTTCTACGCCTTTAATTTCTTCTGCTGCAATTCCAGCTATTACACTAACAACTTCATCAGAAATTTTTACTATTCCTAAATTATCATCATAATTTTTATTTTCCATATATTTACCTCCTAAAGGTTTTGATGACAAAACTCTTTTTTTCTTATGTTCATTATATCAAACCAATAATTATATTACAACGAATTATTTCTTTGACTCTATTATAACATCACTTATTCCTGAAACATTTTCTGCTATTTCTTGAATTGCTGAACTGTCAGCATCTGTTATTTCTTCAGCTTTAACAACTACTCTAACCTTATTTCCTTCTATGGAGCATAGTACATCTTCAAAACCTTGGTTTTTAACATTTACTTCTATTCTTCCTTCTTGATCTATAAGCATAGTTTTTTCTATATATTCGTTATTAGCGATATCTTTTTGCTCTTGTGATACATTTTCATCGTCTTTCATTGATGTTAATTGTTGAAGTGTTGCTGCATCCTTTTGTTCTTTTTCGCTTCTTAAACTATAAAAATAATCTTGTGTTCCTAATGTTTCCTTATCATCTTTCTTTTCATTATCCTTATTTTCCTCTGTTCCTTGTGATATTACTTGGCTAAAGTCTGTTGGATCATTTAGTCCTGTCTTGTTTAGTCTTGCTGCTATAACTCCTACACATACTATAAGAGCCATTAGCGTGAAAATAATTCCAAATTGTTTTCTTGTCATTTTTGGTTCCCCCCATCTATTTTTCATTTTAATTATATGCTAATTTTTCATAGGATATACATTAACCTTATCTATTGAAATACCGTATAATCCAGATACAGCTACTTGTATATCGTATTTAACCTTTGCACTACTTGCACCCTCTGCTACTACCATAACTCCACTTATCTCTGGTTTATTTATTTGCAGAATATATGGTTCATTCTTTCCATTATCTACAGACATAACAACTTTAGTTCCATCAGTTTGATTAGTATTTTTTCTCTTTCCACCTTGATTATCAGTTTCTTCTGTCGTCGCCTCTTGAGTTGTTTCTTCTGTTGCAGGAATCTTTACTTCTCCACTTTTAAAATGAATTTTAACATCAACTTCTCCTACGTTTTCAATTTTACTTAAAAGATCTTTTAATTCCTTTTTTTCCTGTGCTTCAAAATTACTCATAGTTTCTTCAACTTGTTCTTGTAAATCTGATGAGTTTTTTGTAATACTAGTACCATTTGTTGGTTTGTCTTCTTTTTTTCTTGCATTAGTTAAAAAACTAATAGCTAATAAAACAAAAGCTAAAACTAATGCAATACATACTGCATTTAAAAACTTTTTATCATTTATAATAGTAGATAGCTCTTTTTTCCAATCACCTTTCCCCATTTTCTCACTCCTATCAATTTACTTTATAAACTTTTATCTTGTCTTTTGAAACATTTAGTGTTTCTGATAAGTAACTCACTATTTCATCTTCTTTTTCTACTTTATCTTCTTGGGAGTACACGCTTTGGCTATCTTCTTTTGTATTTATAATTATCTTTTGTATTTTTGATACATCTTTATTTTTAACTCCAACTTTAACTGTATTAATGGAGTATTTAATGTTATCCATATCAACTTCACAATCTATTTCACTTGAAAATTCATTATTATCAAATTTTTCTTTTAAAATTCTATTACAATTTTCTTCTAAATTTTTCTTAAATGTATTTTGGCTATTATTGTTATATTCCTTATTAACTTCAATACTTTGATTTTCACTTAGATCTATATATTTTTGTATCTGTATTGAAATGTTTTCTTCACCCTTTGTAAAGACAGAAATTATAGGAGATAACATAATTGCTATAAATATTAACCCTAAAACAAATTTTAAGTATTTTTTCATGTTATTATCTGGCGCTATTAATTCTACTGCAGTCATCAATATAAGCATTGTAACTAGGGTTATAACAAATTCCTTTAATTCCTCCATTGTTCTCTTTACCCTCCTATAACAAATTTCCCTGCTGATGCCATGATTGCAAGTAGTACAAAGAACATTAAACTTACAGACAATACGCATGATAGTATTAGTATTAATGAGTCCCCAGCTGCTGCTATTGAATTTGTAATTCTTTTATCACTTATTGGTTCTATTATGGCTGCAGTTATTTTATACACAAATGAAATCAAGATTATTTTAATTATTGGATACAACATCATAAGTATTATTATGATTAACCCAACAGAGCTTATAGCATTTTTTATTATTAATGAATATCCTGCAACTGATGCTATTGCATCTGAAAAAGCTTTTCCAACTATTGGAATAAAATTATCTATTGCAAACTTTGCTGTTTTTAGCGTAACTGCATCTATTGTTGATGAAGTTATTCCCCTTACTGTTAATAATCCTATAAATATCGTTAATATTATTCCTTGAAACCATATTGTTATTTGCTTAGTAAGTTTACACAAATTACTTATTTTATTTTCAGTTGAAATATTATTTGCAAACTCTAATACAAAGGTTACAAGTATTAAAGGTATAATTACAGTTGTATAAATTCTTGGAATAATAAGTGTAGCTCCAATAACTATAGGATCCATAGTTGCGGCTTGTGTAAATCCACCTATTGTACCAATCATCATAACCAATACGGGTAAAATAGCCGACATAAAATCAGATAAATCTTTTATTACACCAACAGCTATATTTATAGAAACTATAAAGCTTTTTGATAAAATCACTATTAACAATGCATAGCATGCAAAAAATGCTATGTTTGATATCCCTTCACTTGAAAAAGCAGCTTGTAAATTTTTAAGTAGTGCACATATTATTGCAATTACTATTATGCTTACTGATAATGCTAAAACTGTTTTTACTTCTTTAAATAAAAAGCTTACAACTGCATTACTAATGGTTTTAAAGGATAAATTTCCTTCTCCATTTTTAATATAGCCTTTTATATATTCAACTGGATCCAAATCATTCATTATTTCAATATCAGACTTCATATTATTTATATAGTTATATAGTGAATTTAACTTACCATCTATTTCTTCATTTTCTAATTTAAATTCCTCTATATTTTTTTCAGTATTAATCTCTATGTTGTTTGTATTATCTTCATTAGCTAAAACACTTTTACCTGGAAGAATTATAAAAGTTATGATAATTATACTTATTACTAATATAACTCTATTTGTAAACATACTTTTTATCATAAAAACACCTACAATATTTGTAAAATTGATTGAAGTACAGCCATAAGTATTGGTATTGCTAATGTTAATATTAATATTTTTGCTGAAAAGTCAACCTTACTTGCTATACTAGAAGCACCTGCATCTTTACATATTTCACTACAAAAAGTAGCTAAATACGCTATGGCTAATATTTTTAAAACAACCCCTATATATACCATATCAATATTAGCTTTATTAGCTATATCTTTTATAAAGTAAATTACATCATTAAGTTGTGTAATGATGAATAAGAAAATTATTACACCTGCCGATAATGATATTAGTATTGATATATCACTTCTTCTATCTTTAAAAACTAGAAATATAAATAATGCTGCAAAAGCAAAGGCAACAATCTTAATAATCTCCATAATAACACCTATAGCATAAACATGGTTCTTATTGTATTAAATAGATTACTTATTAGTCCTATTACAGTAATCAATATAATTACTATTCCTGCAATATTGGTTATTACAGCAATATCATCCTTACCGCTTGCCTTTAAAACCTTATCAATAACTATAATTAGTACCCCCATAGCCCCTATTTTAAATATAATACTTACATCTAGCATTTATTACCCTCCTATTAAATTAAAAAAATTGATATCATCGCACCTATACATATTCCTAGTACTCTATACATTTTTATATTCTTTTTTGCCGATTCTTCAGCAGATTTACAATTTAATTTCATATTTTCTATCGTCAAATTAAATAGTTTATCTTGTCCATATACTCCAGATTCTCCAAGAGATCTTAAAAAATCTTTAACTATCCTCTTATCTTCATCCTGCAAATAGAATTCTGATTTGTTTTTCTTATATTCTTTTTCAAAAGCCTCATATACGCTTGTACTTTCACTTTTTAAAAGTTTGTCTGAAACATTAGATAAAACATAATTAACAGGTGATTCTACCTTTAATGAAATATATTTTAAAGCCTCTGGCAGAGGTGTATTAGTATACATTACTTCATTATTTAAAAATAATACTGATTTCAGTATTGAGTTAAGTTGCCTACTTCTCTTTTTAAAGCTTTCACCATAATAAAATCCTATATAAGTACAAGATAGAAAAATAATAATAACTGCTGTTATCTTAAGCACTTAAACTCCCCCTCCATTCCTATTGAATATATTTGTTCTATTGTTCCTGCACCCTTTCTATTACTTAATACAACTATTCTATCTAAAATAGAGTTTTCTAATAAATCCTTAAATACTTTTCTCTTATAAACATCCTCTATACTATAACCATGTATTGTTACTATAATATTTACTCCTGAATTAAAAGCCATATGCAATGCTTCAACGTCTCCATCAGTACCAATTTCATCACAAATAAGTATATCTGGAGATAAGCTTCTAATGGCCATAATCATTCCTTCTTTTTTCAAACAATTATCTAAAATATCACTTCTTATCCCAACATCCAATTGAGCCACACCATTAAAGCAAGCCGCTATTTCACTTCTTTCATCTATGATAGATACCTTTTTCCCCTTTAAATCTATAAGTGGCATTCCTGACGAAATATTTCTTGCTATGTCTCTTAGAATTGTTGTTTTACCACATTTAGGAGGAGATACTATTAAAGTGTTAAACACTCTATCTTCTTTAGTTATGTATTTCATAATTTCATTAGAACATCCAATTACTTCTCTACATATTCTTATGTTTAAAGAGGAGATATTTCTTATAGTTCTAACTTCTCCATTTACTAAAACACATTCTCCTGCTATACCAATTCTATGTCCACCCCTTATGGTTATATAACCTTGTTTTATCTCCTCTTCATATGCATATAATGAATAATTAGATACCTTTACCAATATCTGCTTTATGTCCTCAATTGTAGTAACATATTTTAATATTATTTCTTTATGTGCTGTATTAATTATTATGGATTTATTAACTTTTATTCTTATTTCTTGAACAGGTTCCTTTAAAAGTATTTCTTTAACTTCATTGCTTATTTTTAAAGGTAGTACCTTTAAAATTTCTTCCTCATACCTCACTTTATCACTTCCTTTTGTAGTGTTATATTTAAACTTATTTCTTTCTATCAAATAATATTCATACTTATAATTAAATATGTAAAATATTTTTATTTAACCTAAAAAAATTTAAGCTAAAATAAAATACCTGCCAATTAAAAAATTGGCAGGTATTAAAGTTATTTATTAAATTACATTGCTTCTTTATTACAAAAAGGACATGGTATTACTTTATTATTATTTATAGATTCCTTTTCAACAAAAATAGGTTTATTACAATTTTTGCAATTTACTTCTATGTATTCATCTTCCATTTCTATAAGATCTTCTATAGAAACTTCCTCAAATAACTCATCTTGTAACCCAGTAATATCTTCATCCATATATTGAACACTTTCTTCTAAATAATCCTGTCTCTCCCTCATATTATCAATTTCATTTGACATATCATCTAAAACCGACAAAATATTGCTGAAGATATTACTATATTTATCATCATTAATACTATGAATGTTCATTCTTATTTTTTCTATTTTATTTTTTATATTACTCATATCTTCACTTCCTTTTAAATAGAAATACTATCTATTCAAATTATACCCTAAAATTGGATAATATCTATAAAAAATTTTATTCTTTTATTTATATTCTAAATTAAGGGGATGTCGCAGACATCCCCTTATCACTATACTATACTCTTTCCATGTATTCACCAGTTCTAGTGTCTACTCTTATTACATCTCCTTCATTAACAAACATAGGTACATTAACAACTGCACCTGTCTCTAATGTAGCAGGCTTTAATGCATTTGTTGCTGTATTACCTTTTATTCCTGGATCTGCTTGAGTTATTAATAATTCAACAAAGTTTGGAGCTTCTACTGAGAAAGCTTCTCCTTTATAGAACTTAATTATAGCAAACATATTTTCCTTTATGAACTTTATAGCATCTTCTACCTTTTCGTAGTTTAGTGGAATTTGTTCAAAAGTTTCTTGATCCATGAAGTAGTATAATTCTCCATCTGAATAAAGATATTGCATTTCTTTTCTTTCAATTACTGCTTCTTGTAATTTAGCAGTTGGGTTAAATGTAGTATCAGTAACTCCCCCAGAAATAACATTTCTTAATTTTGTTCTTACAAAAGCTGCACCTTTGCCTGGTTTAACATGTAAGAAGTCTATTACTGTATAAACTTGTCCTTCATACTCGAAAGTAGCACCTTTTCTTAAATCTCCTGCTGATATCATTAAATATACCTCCAAAAACTTTATTCCATATTTAGCATAACCTTTTGTTATCTAATTCGTCATAACTTCAACAATGTTTATGACATAACAAAAATATTTTATCAAAATTCATAAATAAATGCAATTACTTATACGAACTAAAAAGAAATATTGTCATTATTTACTTATTAATTCCAACTCTAACAAAATATTTTCTTTATCATAACTTAAATTATACTCATTAACATAGTATCCATTGATTTTTTCTAAATCATTCATTACTAAATCCTTACTGCCCTTTAAAACACATTTAATTACCCAATTTGTTTCATTAATTTTATTATAACTCAATATTGTTAAATTATTTATATTTTTAAATTCATTTTCTATGTCCTTTATATATTTAGCATTTTTTACTTCTGTTATACATTCAATAGAGTTATTAACTTCTTCTTTATTATTAATAGCTGCTAATAAAAGTTGAAGGATTGTTATAAAAATAACTAATAAGTATATTATTTTTACTTTCTTCATAAACTCACCTCTAATATAAATGAGTTATTTTCCTCTTTTATTATTGATTTAATCTTAAACTCCTCTTCAGCTTCTATTTTGAATACTTCTTCTTCTCCTTTTATCTTTATAATTCCACTACTATTTTGAATCTTCATATTTATTATGTTTGAATTAATAGAATCTACCCAATACTTTAAGTTTTCCCTTTTTATATCTTTTTCTAAATTTGAGTCTTTTTCTACTTTAAGTTTTTCTTCATTGATTTCTTTCTTATTAATTATAACTTTGTTAAAGGTTGTCGGAAAAAACATTATATTAAGTACTATCAATAACGTTATAAGTTTATTATTTTTCTTTTCTGAATTATCATTCAATCTTTCAATAAAATCCTTCGGTATAAAATTTTTATTTTTTAAATATTTCTTCATAGAATTTTTCTCCTATATCAATAATATAATCATAAGTATCTATAGTAATATCTTTTATATTTTTATCAATTATTAGCATTTTGTTATCATCTTTATAATTCTTTAAAAACAAATCTATATCTGAAATATTTTTAGTAACAATTGAATTTTCTATTGCACCCGCTTCCATATTTATTAAATGAAATAAATCATTTATTTTACACATTATTATAGAAAATTTACTTTTTTTTATATTTTTTAAGATATATTTTTGTATTAAAAATTGAATAGGATTTATTTCAAGATAACTACAATCTTCACATAATTTCATTATATTATCATATCTAATAGAATATATGTATATATATTTAGATTCTTTTATAAATTCATAGTGAAATAATAAATTGGTTTTATCCGAGAAATCTTCTATTATTTTTTTCTCTATAAATTTCTCTATATTTATTCTTTTATTATATATCCTATATTTTTTTATAAATATAGCTTGAGATAAGATAATAATTCTTCTCTTTTTGCTTAACTCTTCTACTAATAGTTTTACATTAAACTTATCATATTCTTTATTTTTATATAAATATTTATTTTCATATACTCCTATTGAACTTATCATTTTAACTCCTAATTAATTATATATTTTGTTTTATAATATGCTGGCATAAATATATTTTTATCTTCAACCTTTTTTTCTATAAGTTCAATATACATAGTAGAGTTGCTTTTCTTTCTTTTTATAAAATATCCACTATTTTCATAAGTAAATTCAATATTCTTTAATTCTGGATACCTTATATTCTTTTCATTTTTCACTGCCTCTACAAGTAATTCTTTATTTATGCTTTCATCTTGACATTTAATATTAATTATTTCTAGAACTTTTTCTTCTTCTGCTTCTAAACTTTTTAAATCTTCATAAGTTGAAAAATTTTGAGATTTTAAATAATTTTTAGATATCACCTTTATAGATAAATTCGCCATTACAAGAACAAACATAAATATTATTAAACTCTCAAGAAAAGCATATGCTTTTTTCTTAGTTTTTATAAACATAGTACTCTTTCTTCCCCCTTATTGTTTTTTATTTTCAAGTAATATAGTTTTTCTTTCTTTATGATAGCAAAATCTGAAACTTCTCTCATAATTACATTAACACCTTTTCTTTTTCCCTCTTTATATGTCTCTAAAACTATCTTTTGATTTGTATTATCTAAAAAAATCCTTTTTTCTTTTATTTCATTTGTATTATGGTCAACTTTGTATTTTATTGTTATCTTTCCGTTATTACTCAATCCTTTTTCTTCTATTTCAATACTTTTAATCATTTGTGTTTTTAATAATCTATCTATATTAAGCAAAGCATCATCAAATGAATCTTGAGCTTTAGCAGACTCAATTAAGCTTTTGTAACTTTTATAAGAAATTAATCCAATTTTAAAGGAAAGACTAATCAAAATTAATTCAATAAACATAGCTAATATTATTTCAATTAAAGTAAAACATCTCTTTCTTCTTTTTTTATTTTTCCATCCAATAAGATTTAAGAAATTTTCTTTCACACAGAATTCCTCCATCATCATCTTTAATCTTGACCTTCAATTCTATTACAGGTCTATTTTCATCTTCTGATGCCAGAATTTCTTTAACCTTTTCTATTTCAATTCCATCTCCAACCTCTAAATTTAATACTGATGTATTTACTAAGTTTTCTAATGTATCATCTGAATATATATAAGATAATTTATTGTCTTTAAAGGATTTAGTTAAATTTTCAAAAGTAGTATTGTATTTAATTTCATTTTCTATTGCATATGCAATCCTATTTGCTTCATTCTTTTTATCTCTTATTTTTTTGGAGTTAGCTGCAACAATTCCAATATTAAGTGATATTGTTGTTGCTATTAATAAGATTGCGAGAGCAACTATACTTTCAACTAAAGTACTTCCTTTTTTCACTCTATCATATCCCCTTCATTATCATCATTTTCACTTACTCGTATAATATCATTTCCTACAGATATTGTTATTTTTACAAATTTACTATTTTTATTAGATAAGGTTATTGTTCCCGCTTCTTTTATAAACCCTTCATCATTAATTTTATTATTCCCTAGTTTAAAATTACTTCCTATCTCTGTACTATTATCCAAATCTACTCTTTTATTTAATTTATATGTTTTATCGGTTACATCAAATATAATACTTTTTCTATCGCTGCTTATAATTATATTTCCTATTACTTTATTCTTTCTGCAATAACTTTTTGCAAAACTTAATAATGACTTTACTTCATATACATAGTTTTCAAAATTTAAATCTTCACTTTTATCTTTGAAATATTTTATTCCACCAATTGTTACTGTAGAAAATATAACTAATATAGAAAGCACCACAATAAGCTCTATAAGGGTATATGCCTTTTTCATCATTGAAAGCCTCCATCTAATAATGAACCAAATAATGGTACTATAAACACAACTAAAAATATTACTACAAAGATTCCCATTATAAAAACTGATGCTGGTTGTAAAATAGACATATATCTATTTATATCTGATAATAGTTTTTTCTCAAGATAGTTAGATAGTGAATTTAATCTTTCATCCATAGAACCGCCTTCTTCTCCAAGTTTTATAATGGCTGTAGTATATTTACAATAATCTCCATGATCTTTTAAACTTTCTGATATACTTTTCCCCTTTAATATACTTGAATTTAGAAGTAAGAATCTCTCCTTTAAAGATGAGTTTTTAAAACTCGTTGCAGAATACATTAAACCATTGGATAAATTAACTCCACTTTTAACTATTATTGATAATAGAGATATAAAAATAAATTCGTTAAATTCCTTTATAATTGGTATTTTATTCAATAAATTTATTAAATGCCTTTTAATATAAGCTTTATAAACTATAAATGGAATTAAAATACCCCATGAAATAAAATAAATTTGAAAGGAAATAAAATCTTTTTTTATATAATTTACAAAGTTATATAAAAACTTACATATAAACGGAACTTCAATACCTAAATTAATGTAAAAATCATATAAGTTTGGTATAGTTATAAATGTAATAAATATTAATAGCATTATAATAGATAAAAATATTAATATTGGATAAGACAAAACATTTTTAATAGTGCTTTTAATAAAATTCATTTTATTATAATGATCTTCTACACCTTTTAAAACTGTTGCTAGATTCCCACTTTTTTCTCCCATAGAAATCATTCCAACAAAAAATTCTGGATATAAATCACTAAATTCATTAAAACTATCTTTTAAAGATTTTCCTTCAATAATAGATGTTTTTATTATCTTTATACTTTCCTTATATGTTTTTCTCATTGGTAATTCTAATAGTAAATCCATCATAATTAAAAGTGAAATTCCTTCTTTGTGCAATATGGACATATTACCTGATAATAATCCTAAACTATTATAATCTGCTTTATTCCAAGATAATTTTATTTTGTTCATAATCAAATCCTTCTTCTATTAAAAAATTATTATAATCTGAAGATGATATTCTAGCAGCAATTAATAATTCATTTAGATTATCTATCATTTCTTCATTACTTAATTCTTTTATTTCCTGGAAAATATTTGTAATTTTCCTTTTTATTTCTCTATCAATACTAACTACTGAGCTAACAACAGCTCTTCCTCTATATCCAGTATAATTGCACTTACTGCATCCTATATTCTTATAGAGTACTATTTCCTTTCCCTTAAAAAGAACTTGCTTTTCTTCCTTTTTACAATTGTCACAAAGTACTCTTATCAATCTTTGTGATATTATTCCTATTAAAGAATCTTTAATTAAATAAGATTTAACTCCCATATCTTCTAATCTAAAATATACTTCTTGTGGTGTTTTAGTGTGAATTGTTGAATAAACTTTATGTCCTGTTAAAGATGCTGTTACAGCCATATTAGCTGTTTCTTCATCCCTTATCTCTCCTATCATAAGGACATCCGGGTCTTGTCTTAAAATACTCCTAAGACCAGTAGCAAATGTTATGTTGGCTTTTCTATTTAAACTAACTTGATTTATTCCTTTAATCATTACTTCTATTGGATCCTCTAAAGTAGTTATATTTATATCTTTTTTATTTATTTCTTTTAAAATACAATATAATGTACTTGATTTTCCACTTCCTGTTGGCCCATTTATAATAACTAACCCATGTTTTAAAGACATTATTTTTTTCAATTTTCTTAATTGATTTTCATTCATATTTAAACTATTTATATCATAATTAAATACTTCTCCATATAAAATTCTTATTACTAATTTTTCTCCATAAATTATGGGGATGGTGGATAATCTTAAATCATAACTTTTATTTTTAATATTAATTAGAGTTTTTCCATCTTGAGGTCTTCTTCTTTCAGTTATATCCATATTTCCATTAAGCTTTATTTTAGATAATAACTTCTGATATTCATTATTTTTTATCTTTGTAAAATCTATTAAAACTCCATCAACTCTAAATCTAATAAAAATATCCTCTTCTTGTGGCTCAAAGTGAATATCTGATGCATTTAAACTTATGGCTTTAGCTAATATAATTTCAAAAAGCTCTTCTCGTTCCCCTAAAAAGATTTTTTCTATTAAATCTAAAATAAATTCTTTACTCTCTTTTAGTATTTTTATTTTTTTATTAAATAAAAACTCTACTTCCTCTTTATTTTCCAAAACATCCTCTGAAGATAATACTATTATAAAATCTTCTTTAATATTTATAGGTAAAGATTTATTTTCTATAGCTTTATATTTATTTAATTTTCTAGCTGTTTCTATATTTATTTCATCCATTTCAAAATTAAAAATGTTCATATTAAATCACCATCTAAATTAATATCCATTTTTAGCAAAAATATACATTTTTATAAGTATAAAAAAAGAAAGATTTATAATTTTACTTATAAATCTTTCTAGTTACAATCAATAAAGTTATATGATCCAGAACTCTCGTGTATTGTGCTTATAGTATCATCTTCACAAACATAAATCTTTTCTTGATTAGGGATGTCTCCTCCTATAAAAATTATATTTCCATTTTTATCTTTCGAAAGGCCTTTATCTAAATTTATTAATTTAGGGAAATCATAAACTAATCTTTTAGCTTTCCCATCATTAATTTTATATAATGAATAATTATTATCCTGTAATTTTCCTAATATAAATATACCTTGAGATGTGACTTCAACATCACTAACATCCATAACATTTTCAATTATATCTATAGCTTTTCCACTTGAATCTATAATTTTAAATATTTTTTGTTTGCCTTCCTTCTCTTGTAAAAATACTACTCCATTATCTAATCCCTTTAAAAATTCTACATACCCTAAATCTATTTTATATAAAAGTTTCTCCTGTTTTTCTTCAATATTATAAATGAATAGCCCATTATTTTTATTATTATCTACACCATAATAAACTAAATTTTTTTCGTCTAACCAATCCATTAGACTTCCTGAAATAGCTACATTACTATTTATTGATACCTCTTCATTATTTACTAAATCTTTTAATTTCAAATTTAGGTATACTTCTTTTGTGAAATATGCTACATATTTACCATTTTCAGATAATTTAGGTGAAATAACCGTTTTATTGTCTTCTATTAACTCTTCTTTTCCTGAATGTTTTATTTTATATTCTCCATTTTCACTATAAATAAAACTTCCGCTTTTTAAGTCATAGGACGTAATTATATATTCTGTATCTACTTTTTCATATTTATTATTTATTAAATTGTAAATTTTATATTGTCCTGAATCTTCTATAGCTATTGCTCCATTTAAAATATTGATTTTATTTTCCTCTATTTCAGAATCTTTTTTACAGCCATATAATAATATAGCTATTATTAAAATAAAGTTAACAAGGAAAATTCTCCTTATTTTCTTTGTATTCATATTTTACCTCTTTTAATTAATATAGTTCACCTTTGCAAATAAAATCTGCAGCCCCTATCATATATACTTCGTCATTTACAACTTCAACTTCTAAACTTCCACCTAATGTTTTTACTTTAACTTTATCATCACATAATCCTAATTTTTTTAATGCTGCTACTGATGCACAACATCCAGTTCCACAAGCTAAAGTTGCTCCAGCGCCTCTTTCCCAAGTCCTTACTTCTATATTTTGTTTATCAATTATCTTAATAAAATTAACATTTGTACCATCAATAAACAAATTATATTTTTCTATAATTTTCCCTTCTTCTATCATATATTCATCATTATTATTAATTAGAATAGTGTGTGGCACACCCATTAACAGTGTTGTTAATTTATATGTTTTTTCCCCTATTTTTACTTCTTCATTTATTAAGTCTTTTTTGTTTCTTAAAGGAATATCTTCTCCGCTAAAACTTGTCTTTCCCATATTTACTTTTATTAATTCAACTTTATTATTATTTGTTTTAAGTTCTACATTTTTTATTCCATCTCCTGTTTCAATACCTATTATACTTTTATCTATTGAATTAATTTCATATAAATATTTTGCAAAACATCTAATTGCATTTCCACACATATTTGCACGTGATCCATCACTATTTATTATTACCATCTTTGCATCTGCAATATTAGATTTTCTTATTATAACTAGTCCGTCTGCCCCTATTCCAAACCTTCTATCGCATACCTTCTTTGCAATCTCTATTTCATTATCAATAAATTCATTTTTATTATCTATTATAAAGATAAAATCATTTCCTAACCCCTGCATTTTTATAAAATTCATCAAAACTCCCCCTTGTATTAACTGCATATGCCCCATTGATAAAATTACTAATTAAATGTTATACTATCTTTATCTTATTACCAAAGAAAGGATGATATTTATGGCTTTTGATGGTATCTACTTATATAGTTTATTATATGATTTAAAAAAATCAATATTAAATTGTAAAATAGATAAAATTAATCAACCTGAAAAAGATGAAATAATTTTAACATTAAGAAAAGATAGACAAAATCTTAAATTATTAATTTCAGCTTCTTCAAAATTTCCTAGAATACATTTAACTAATATAAATAAACCTAACCCTTTGCAAGCACCAATGTTTACTATGGTTATGAGAAAATATTTAATTGGTGGTAAAATTACAAATATAACTCAATTAAATGGTGATAGAATTATTCAGCTGCACATTGAATCTACAGATGAATTAGGCTTTGATAGTAAATATATATTGATAATTGAAATTATGGGAAGACATAGTAATATAACTCTTGTTAGAGAAAGAGATAATAAAGTTATGGAATGTATTAAGCATATCTCCTCTGATATAAATACTTATAGAGTTTTATATCCAGGTGTAAATTATGTATATCCTCCAGCCTCTAACAAAGTAAATCCTTTTGATTTTTCAATAAATGATATTGAATCATATTTAAATAATAATGATGTTAATATAGATGAACGAATATTTTCAAATATATTTACTGGTATAAGTAAATCCTTATCAAAGTGTATATATGAAAATTTCTTACAAGATAATAATACCATAAATATAGAAAATATTTTTAATTTCTTTAAAAATTTTATGAAAAATGTAGAAAATAAGTTTGAATATAAAATATATAAAGATAATGAAGTTTTTAAAGATTTTCATTGTATTAAATTAAGTAATCTTGAAAACATCTATTCCTCAATATCTTTTGAAAATCCAAGTGAACTACTTGATGAATTTTTTACTGTTAAAGATAAGCAGGATAGACTTTTAAATAGATCTACAGATTTACAAAAATTAATTTCAACTAATATAGATAGATGTAATAATAAATCTAAAAAATTAAAGAATATTCTTAAAGAATGTGATGAAAAAGAAAAATATAGAATTAATGGTGATTTATTAACTTCTTATATATATATGATAAAAAAAGGATTAAAAGAAATATCATTGTTAAATTTTTATAGCGATAAAGAGGAGTATTTAACTATAAAACTAGATGAAAATAAGACACCATCTGAAAATATACAATCTTTTTATAAAAAGTATAATAAATTAAAAAAATCTGAAGAATCTGCATTAGCACAATTAGAAAAAAATGAAGAAGAACTTCAATACTTGAATTCCGTTATGACTAATATATTAAATTGTGAAAGCTATATTGAAATAGATGATATAAAAAAGGAATTAATCGAAACTGGGTATTTAAGATTTAAAAATACTGGTAAAAATAATAAAAAAGATAAATCTTCTAAGCCCATGCATATAATCTCTTCTGATGGGATTGATATTTATATTGGTAAAAATAATATTCAAAATGACTACTTAACATTAAAATTTGCAAATAAAAATCATATGTGGCTTCATACAAAGAATATACCTGGCTCACATGTTATACTTTGTAGTGATAATCCATCTGATATAGCTTTAGAAGAAGCCGGCATACTTGCGTCTTACTATAGTAAGGCTAAAAATTCTACAAAAGTTCCGGTGGATTATACTAAAGTAAAAAACTTAAAAAAACCTAATGGTTCAAAACCTGGTATGGTTATATATCACACTAATTACACTTTATATACAGAGCCATCATTATACAACACTTTGAAATTTGAAGGAAACAAAATATTAAACAAGTAACAAGTGTCAAGGAACAGGTATTTCATAGTTCACAAGGCACAGTTCACAGTTCACAATTTTTAGTTAACATTTAAAATTAAAGCTCTGTTTTAAAATAATGTTGATAATATATTTAAAATTTAAAAGTCCGGTGATTTGAAAGCACTGGACTTTAGTTTCTAATAGTTTAAAAGTGTTAATTATTATATTAATTTATATCTTACTATTAATGGACTTAATACAATAACAAATAATAAGTATATTAAGTATAACACTATAGCATTATAGCCAAAGTTAAATAAATATTTTTGAAATAATATTGGTAGTGTTATTAATGTTGATATAATTGGTCTAGATATATTATTAATTTTTAATGTAGCATTACAATTTTTACATTTTATTTGCCAATCCCTAGAAAAAGACCATATAGAAAATAATAATTCCATATATGAAAACCTTTCCCTACATTTAATACACTTTGGTGCTAGTATAATATTGTAGACACAGAAATCCGAACAACTTAAAATAAAGTTAAGAGGA
>VSSQ01000346.1_pt1 | contig 33330 bp, 36 predicted proteins | sample 4763081 | NCBI WGS metagenome assembly VSSQ01 (sample SAMN12137344, study PRJNA551015) | bioreactor metagenome | isolation source: SDC9 anaerobic chlorinated ethene degrading culture | place: USA: Knoxville, Tennesee | collected 2015-01-01
CGATGCTTCTTTCTGAAGAAATCCCGCGTCGGCCCTGCCGGGAACATTGTCTTTGGAGGGGAAGCCGAAAGAAGAGACTGTCCCGGAAGCGGGGCCGCCCTGTTCTTCCGCCGGGGAGACGATCATCCCCCGCCCTCCTTCCCGGGCTGCCGGAAGAGAGACATCGTCCCGGACCACCATTCCAGCCGCCGAGGCGGCGAATTCGCCGTCAGGGGAGGATTCGGGGGGAAGAGTCCCGGGAAAGGAAAGGGCTTCTTCCTGAGAAAGATCTCCCTCTCCCGGGATTGCATCGGAAAGAAGGATTTCCGTCTCTTCTTCTGAAAGAGCGGCTTCCGCACCGCCGTTTTCCAAAGGGGCGGCATCGCCTGCGCCGACTCCGGTCATTCTTCGGAGCATCGCCGTAAAAGCCGCATGGGGCATAGCAGAATGGATTTCCTTCGGGCCGTTATCCGTCAATGGAACTTCCGGCTGCTGTTCGCACCGGTGGAGCAGACGGGCGAACCGGTCGCTTTTTTCACCTTCAGGTTTCAGTTTTGTTCCTGCCTGATCCGGGAAAAGCTCCGAGGGGCTTTTTTCCCTGGCTGCTGCAAGAAAGGGCGAGATCATAAGGCCGCACCTCCGAATGTGTTACCGCGACCCACCGGCCGCGAGCCGTTCCGTCAGCCTTGCCGCTCTCACCGCTTCCATGCGGCCGAGAATGGATGCCCTGGCATCCTGGGGCATTCCTTCGAGGAGTTTCACCGCCAGGTCTTCCCGCAGCTGCTCGAGAATGAGAGCCGCTCTCCTGGGCGAAATCTCCTGGTAGGTTTTCATGAGCATATCCAGGTACTCTTTTTCCTCCTGCCGGTTCTCGGGAGGCTTCATTTGGGCGGCGGCCTGTTCCGCTTCGATTTTTTCAACGGCGGAAGACCGTGCTCCAAGGTCCGCAGAGAGAACAGACAGCCGTTTTTCCCGTTCATCAAGCTCCCGTTCTTTTTCATTGAGCCGGTCGTTCCATCGCTGAAGCTCGATAGCCCGCCTCTGTTCCGCCGTCAGGGAATATTCACGGGGAATTCCGAGGGCAGTGGCGAGATCCTTCCCGACCCACGGAATTCTGGGAACGGACCAGTACAACACCGGACGGGCATCCCAGCTTCCCGACACGTGGAGCCCCGCTGCCGCTCCCGCCGCGAGAAAAAGGAATAAAAAAAGGAGCGCTCCTTTCCGGCTCTTTTTCTTCTCGCTCGTTCTTACCGGCCGGGGGGAGCTCTCCTCTTCGACTTCATCCACCAGGTTTCTGGGTTCGTCGGCCATCAGTCATCGCTCCCTGAATTCTTTCGGTACGTGGAGAGCACGTTTTTCACGTAGTTCCGGGTCTCCGCGAAGGGAGGCACACCTCCGTAGGAGTCCACCCTCCCCGGCCCGGCATTGTAGGCGGCGAGGGTTTTCACCAGGTCTCCCTGATATTTATCGGACAATTGGGAGAGGTATTTAATACCCCCCTCGAGATTCTGCACGGGATCGAAGGGATCCTCCACCCCGAGCATCCGCGCCGTTCCGGGCATGAGCTGCATCAGCCCCATGGCGCCTTTGGGCGAGACGGCCGCTGTCCGGCCGCCCGACTCCATCCGGATCACCGCCCGGACCAGCGCTTCATCCACGCCGTATTCTGCCGCCAGCGGTGCTATGTGGTCTTCCCATCCGCCGGACGCCGTTTTTTCCGCTGAAACAACACCCGGAACAACAGGGCGCCGTGATTTTTCTTCCGCCTCCGGCCGCGTTTGCTCTTTTCTCTCTGCCGTTTCCAGGACATCCACAAAGCGGTCCTTCTTTTCTTCCCGGGCTTTTTCGTCCTTTTGGGGCCGGATCTTCCGCTCGATCTCCTCGATGCGGCCCATGACCCTCGACACTCCCGAAAGATTCGGTCTCATCGCCTTCCCTCCTTCGGTGAACCATGGCGGATACCGGCGATATCATCCAGCTCCGACTGTTCCTGTTTTTTCGATTCGTCCTGCAGATCTTCTACCAGGAAGGAGATGTATTTTTGCATTACCTTGACGTCCCTGTGTTTTTCCAGCAGGCGGGCCTCGGTGTTCTCTATGGACTGCCTCACCCCGCAGAGGGATTCCCCCTCCCGGCAGATACGGCTGTCCAGGTGGTCGATGGCTTTTCGTCTGAACCAGATATCCTGCACGGTGAAGGTTTCGTCCTTCTGGGAACCGAAGGAGGCGAGGGCTTGTTCCTTTTCCGTTCCGAGGGTGGCAAGAACTGAGAGAAGACGCTCCTCCTCCTTTTTTTCCATGGAAAGGAGAATCCGCTCGTCATCCCGCACCTTGACCTTCGTTTTGAGAATACGTTCAAACCTGTTCACTTTCGCGTTCATTCCGTCCTCCGGTCGCTGCCTCTATTTATTCATCGGCGGGAGACTGCCCTGTCTTGACCCCGGTCAGGGAACCAGGGACACGAGCCGCTCTTCCATTTCCTCGAAGGGCACCTTCTCTCCCACGGTCTGGCGGAGGAAGGAATGAACCCCCTGGAGGTGCTCCACCGCCCAGTCCACTTTCGGGTTGGTGCCGCTCTTGTAGGCTCCGATGCTGATGAGGTCTTCGGCTTCACCATAGACGGCGAGCAGTTCCCGGAGCCTTCCCGAGGCGGAGAGGTGTTCCGGGCTGACGATGGAGGGCATGACCCTGCTCACGCTTTCCAGAACGTCCACGGCGGGATAGAAATTCCGGGCGGCGATTTTCCTCGACAGGACCACGTGACCGTCGAGAACGCCTCTCACTGTGTCCGCCACGGGCTCGTTCATGTCGTCCCCTTCCACCAGGACGGTGTAGATTCCCGTGATGCTGCCCCGCTCCCCGGCTCCTGCGCGCTCGAGAAGCCGGGGGAGCATCTCGAAGACCGACGGGGTGTACCCTCTGGTGGTGGGAGGTTCCCCGATGGCCAGCCCCACCTCGCGCTGGGCCCTGGCCACCCTGGTCACCGAGTCCATCATGAGAAGAACGTTTTTTCCCTGGTCCCGGAAATACTCGGCGATGGCGGTGGCGGTGAGGGATGCCTTGAGACGGATGAGGGGAGGCTGGTCGGAGGTGGCGATGACGAGCACCGAACGGCGGCGCCCCTCCTCGCCCAGGTCGCGGTCGAGAAATTCCCGGACTTCCCTTCCCCGTTCCCCCACCAGTGCGATAACGTTCACGTCAGCCTCGGTGTACCTGGCCATCATGGCGAGCAGGGTGCTCTTTCCCACACCCGATCCGGCGAATATGCCGATCCTCTGTCCCGTCCCGAGGGTGAGAAGGCCGTCGATGACCTTGACGCCCACGGGAAGAGGGGAGGTGATCATTTTTCTGCGAAGGGGGTGGGGAGGTTCCGCGTAGAGAGGGTAAAATCCGGAAGCCGCCACGGGCCCCCGGTCGTCGATAGGGTTTCCAAGTCCATCGAGGACGCGGCCGAGAAGGGAGTCCCCCACACGGACACCCAGTGGCCGCTCCATGGAGAGAACGTCGCATCCCGGACCGATGTCCTTGAGGTTGCCCAGAGGCATGAGAAGTACCCGGTCGCCCCGGAAACCCACCACCTCCGCAGACAGGGCCGCCCTGGTACTGTGTCTGTACCGGATGGAACAGAGGTCGCCCACCCGCACGTCCGGGCCTCTGGATTCCGCCACGAGGCCAACCACCTGGACAATCCGGCCGTTGATCTTGGTGAGCTGGAATCCCGAAAGGCGCTGCTCGAGAATGGCCAGCAAATCCCCCTCAGGAGCTGCCGTCATCGGAGGTCCCTCCCTCGATGAACAGACGGTCTATCTCTCCGGACACCTGTTCGAGCTGGATCCGCCACCGGGCGTCGTAAATTCCGAGGTTGGTCTCCACGATGCAGCTGCCGGCATCCACGTTGCCGTCAGGAACGAACTCAAGATGACGAACGCCCCGAAGGAGATCGCCGAATTCGTCCTTCCGGCCCCGAACGGCGTCCGCATCCTCCGGACTGAGGTACACGACGACCCGTTCCTTGTCGCTGATCCGCTCCAGAACTCCCCGGAGCACCCGGAGGGCTGTTTCTCCGTCGAGGGACACTTCCCTGCGGAGCATCCGGGACAGCAGGAATTCCCACATGCGGATGAGCCTGGGCATCCGGAGCTCCGCCAGGGCATCCATGTGTTCTTCGAGGGACCGGTGGATTGATTCCAGCAGGTCAACCGCCGACCGGATCTTCTCCTCGGCTTCCCCGGCGGCTTCTTTCCGGGCGTCGTCGATGCCCTGTTCGTATCCCGCCTTCCGTCCTTCCTCGAACCCCTCGGACATCGCCTTTTTCCTGGCTGCGGCGGCCTCGGACTCGAGGGCGGACACCATAGCTCCCCGCTCTTCTTTCAGGCGCACCCGCTCCCTGGAAAGTTCTTCCTCAAAAACCGCCGCCCGGGAGGCGAGGTCACGGTTTTCCCTTTCGGACTCCTCGAGTTTCGCTTTCAGGAGAGAGAGTTCCTCCGTGAGCTGGGTGAACAGGTCGCCGGGATGATTCCCCGCCCCGGCAGGTTCCCCCGGAGCAGACTCCGGTGCCCGCCGCTCTTCTCCCGCTGAACTGCCGATCCTGACGGCCTCCGGGAGAAGACGCACCGCCCGGATGACATTGGGGCGAAGAGGCTTAGACAACCAGCTCTTCCTCTCCTCCCCTGGAGATGACGATTTCGCCCACATCCTCCAGGGCCCGGACCACGTTGACCACCTTCTGCTGGGCTTCTTCCACATCCTTCACCCTGACGGGGCCCATGTAGTCCATATCCTCCTTGAGCATTTCGGAGGCCCGCTTGGACATATTCTTGAAGAACTTTCCCCGGAGCTCTTCGGTGGCGCCCTTGAGGGCCAGGGAGAGCTCCTTCATCTCCACCTCGCGGAGCACCCTCTGGAGGGACCGGTCGTCCATCTTGATGATGTCCTCGAAGACGAAGAGCCGCCGCTTGATTTCTTCCGCGAGTTCGGGGTCGTTCTCTTCCAGGTGTTCCATGATGTTCCGCTCCGTGGCGCGGTCGGCGTTGTTTATTATGTCCACGATGGCGTCGATGCCGCCTGCAAGGGTAAAGTCCTGTCCCATGACAGTGCTCAGCTTCCTTTCCAGCACCCGCTCCACCTCCCGGAGCACTTCCGGAGTGATCCGGTCCATCCTGGCGATCCGCTTGGCCACTTCGGCCTGCATGGCCCCGGGAAGGCCGCCGATGATGGACGCCGCCTGCTGGGGCTCGAGGTAGGACATGATGAGGGCCACGGTCTGGGGATGTTCTCCCTGGATGAAGCCGAGGATCTGCTGGGCGTCGGTGTGCCGCATGAAGTCGAAGGGCCGGACCTGAAGGCTGGCAGTGATCCGTGTGAGAAGGTTCTGCGCCCTTTCAGGGCCCAGGGCCCTCTCGAGGATATCCCGGGCATAGTCCACGCCGCCCCTGGCCATGTACTCCCTGGCGAGAAGCATTTCCTGGGCGTCTTTCAGCACTCCGAGCCGCTGTTCGGGGGTCACCTTTCTCAGGTTCGCGATTTCAAGGGTGACGATCTCGATGGTGGCATCGTCGAGCCGCTTGTAGATTTCCGCCGCCACTTCGTTTCCAAGGGCCACCATGAGGATGGCCACTTTTTCCCTTCCTGTCAGTCCCTTGGTCGCTGTCTTCGCCATGGCTGCGCCTCCTATGCCTCGTCGGCAAGCCAGTCCTGGGTAAGGTTGGCTATTTCTTCAGGTTTGCTTCTCGCGTAGGCCCGAAGCTGTTCTTCCAGTACGGCCAGTTCTCCCTGGGCCTCAAGAAGTTCCGGCGACGAAAGAAGTTCCTGGATGCTCGGTATGCGCTTCCGTTCCTCTGCCGGAGGGAGCATGGCTTTCCTGGATCTGCGTCTTTTCATCCACAGCACCCCGGCGAGGGCGGCGAGGAGAAGAATGACCGCGGCGGCGACAAGGGCGATAATCAGCTGCATTCTCTGCTGGGCCTGCAGCTGTTCCGCCAGGCTGTCGGCAAAGGTGGTGGAGAATTTCATTGACTGGATCACGAGCTGGTCTCCCCTGGCCGCGTCCACTCCCAGGGCGGGCGCCACGAGGGCCCGGAGTTCCGTCAGCCTGTCCTGCTCAAGGTCGCCGTCCACGAGGACCGAGGCCGAAAGGCGCCGGATGGTGCCGGGGGTCACCACCTGCTGGGTCTCCCGGGTGGTGATCTCGTAGTTGTTCGTGGTCTCCGTCTTGTTGTATTCGCTGGCCGTCCCCTGCTGCTGGGCGACGGCATAGCCGGGGATGTTCGTTGTGGTCCCCGGTGCCCCTCCGATGGGCCCACCCGTTCCGGTGTAGGTTTCTTCCATGTTCTGCTGGCTCCGGAGGACTCCCCTGCCCGTTTCTCCGGGGATAAATTCCTTCGAGGAACTCGTTCGCCGGTCGAAGTCAAGGTCGACTTTGATCCTCACCACGACCCGCCCGGGACCGAACACCCGCTCGAGCATGACCCGGACCTTGTTTTCGAGCTCCCGTTCCTGCTGACGCTCAAGCTCCCGCTGAACAGAGGAGACTGTCCGGCCGTCCCCGCCCTGGCCGTAGATGAGCAGATCCTGGTCGAGCAGGTCCGAAAGGACTTTTCCCGTTGTGTCCACCACCGTGATGTTTTCGGGAAGCAGGCCCTGGACGCCGTGGGACACGAGATGCACAATGGATTTCACCTGGTCGGGTCCGATCTGCATCCCCGTCTTCAAACGGACGAGGACCGAGGCGGTGGAAGGCTGCTGCTGCTCGAGGAAGAGGCGCTGCTCGGGGATGACGATGTTCACCTTGGCATAGTCCACGGCGTCGATCTGGCGGATGGTCCGTTCAAGCTCTCCCTCGAGAGCCCGTATGTAGGTGATCTTCTGCTGGAATTCGCTCAAGCCCATCTTCGTGGTGTCGAAGATCTCGTAGCCCACGCTCCCCCCTTTCGGAAGGCCGCCCTGAGCCAGGCTGAGCCGGGTTTCATAGACGATGTCCCGGGGAACGAGGATGGCGTTCGCCGCCGGGTCGAGCTTGTAGTCGATCCGGTTTTCCCGAAGGTAGGCCACTATGGCCGACTGGTCCTCCACTTCGAGGGCGGAAAAAAGAGGTTCATAGGAGGGTTTGCCCGCCCAGTAGGCGGCAAGGACAAGGGCGGAGACCACCAGGATGGAGGCCCCGACGATGGAGAACTTCTGCCACGGCTTGAGGGAAGACCAGAAAAGTCCGAGACGGGCGGAGAACCTTCGGAACCAGTCCATTCACGCGGGCCCTTACACAGGCATCCGGCCGAGCTGCTGGTAGGCGTCGAGCAGTTTGTTCCTGACCTCGGTAATCATCCGGAGGGCGAACTCCGCTCTCTGGGAAGCGAGAACCACCCGGGAAATGTCGTCCACGTCCCCGGTGGCGAGCTTGTTCACCAGGTCGTCGGATTCAACCTGGAGAACGTTTACCCTCTTCATGGAATCCTGAAGAAGTTCCTCGAAGGAAAGACCGGTTCCGCCGGCAGGGGCCTTTTTTGAAACCGTCTCCGGTCCGGAAACCATCGACGGTGAAGCAAGCTTCAAGAGGTCTATGTGAAGGGAACCCATGGGAGCCTCTCCTCCTTTGTCCATAAATATTCGTACCGGTGTCTATATATTAGCACACGGGTTCTATTTATAACAAAAACGGGAGGTGCATGCGTGCGCCTCCCGTCTGTTGTTCCATGGGCCGGAAGTCCTTTGTCTTCAGGAACTTCCCGTGTGCGGCGGTACCAGAGGGCTGGAATATTACCCCCGCATTATTTCCAGGGCTCCCGCCCACATGTTCCGGGCGGCGTCGGCCACCGCAAGGTTCGCCTCGTACGCCCTGCTGGCGGTGAGCATGTCCGCCATCTCCCGGACCACGTTCACGTTGGGAAAGGCCACGTACCCTTCCCCGTCGGCATCGGGGTGGTCGGGCTGGTAGGCCAGCCGGGGAGGGGTGTCGTCTTCTGCGATCTCCACCACCCGCACTCCCCCGATGTCCTCGTACCCGCCGATGGTCTTGTCGAGCATTTCGGCGAAGACGGGCACCTTTCTGCGGTAGGGGCCTCCGTCGGCGGTCCGGGTGGTGTTCACGTTCGCCAGGTTCGCCGATATGGAGTCAAGCCAGAGCCTGTGCGCTGTAAGGGAACTGCCTGCGACGTCGATGGCGCGGAACATTCTCATGGCTATCTTCCTCCTATGACCAGGCGGTACAGGGAGCTTTTCTTGGCGGCGAAGCGGGTCATGGCGTTATAGGCCATCCTCGTCTGGGACATGACCGCCATCTCCCTTTCCGGGTCCACGTTGTTTCCGTCCAGCCGGTATTTTTCGTCGTACACCTTGATTTCTTCGGGAACGACGGAACCGACGGCCAGGGGGCCCGAAGGGATATGTCCTTCGTCCGTAACGGTCATGGGGAGCCTCCGGGGGCCGTCCACGACGTCCCTGAGCTGCTCCTCGAAGGAAACGTTCCGCCGGGCGAACTCCGGCGTGTTCGCGTTGGCCATGTTCCGTGACGTGGCTTCAAAACGCTTCGCGAGCCCCTCGAGGTTTTTCTCCATTACCTTCCAGTTGAAGTCGCCCATCATGGCCGTTTCCTCCCGCCCTGGTTCTTCCTGTGTGTTTCGGCGGGCTTTCCGCCGGACTTGAATCAGTCTTTCTGGAGCACTCCCAGCTCTTCAACGAAGAGCGGGCTGAGCACCTTGATGAAGGTTCCCTTCATCCCGAGGCTCCGGCTTTCGATGATGCCGGCGCTTTCAAGCTTCCGGAGGGCATTCACGATGACGCTCCTGGTGACGCCCACCCTGTCGGCCACCTTGCTGGCGATGACCACGCCCTCGAAGGAGCCGAGCTCGCTGATGATGTGCTTCACCGACTCCACCTCGGAGTAGGAAAGGGCCCTCATGGCCATCTGGACGATGAGCCGTTCCCTGGAGCGTTCCTCGATGTTCTTTGTCCTCTCGTGGAGAATTTCGATGCCCACAAGGGTGGCCAGGTACTCCGCCAGGACGAGGTCCCGCATGGAGAAGGGCTGGAAGAACCGGACGAGAAGCAGCGTGCCGAGTCTCTCGGCAGCCCCGTAAATGGGTATGTAGAGCATGTGCTTCTCGGGAGCCTCGGCGCTCGCGTCGTCGAACAGGTACCCGTCGGTCTCGCTCAGCATGGTCTCCCGGTGCTGGTTCATCTTCTCAACGAAGATCTCGGGCATGTATCCCTTGTCGATGAAGTTGGAGACTTCCTCGGAATGATACTCCGATATCCAGGAATGACCCAGGATCTTGCCCTCCCTGTTGATCAGGTACACGTTGGCCGTGGAAAACTCGCACAGCAGCTTGGCGAGCTTGTTGTAGTCGGGCCTGGTTCCCTCCCTGCGGCTCTGGAGGGCCCTGCCCACCTGCCGGGTCTTCTCGAGGAGATCCTTCAGTCCCGGATCTTCATCGATCACGTGCGGTTCCGTCGCCTTGATTTCTTCGCTTGCCTTGATTTTCTTTGCAGCCACTCAAAATCCCTCCTGATATGGTATCCGTTCGTACTGTCCGTACCGGATTATGTAATGTGATCTACAGAAGATATCTTCTGATATCGCTGTCTGAAATAAGGGGCTCCAGTCTCTCCCGCACGAATTCGGGCGTTACGGGAACGGGGCCCTGCCCCTCCTCGGGGGCGCCGAAACTGATGTCCTCAAGCAGGTGCTCTATCATCGCATGGAGCCTCCTGGCCCCGATGTTTTCCATTTCACCGTTCATCCGCTCCGCCAGGCGGGCCATTTCGGCCACCGCCTCCGGGGTGAAGTCAATCTCGACGCCTTCCGTGGCGAGGAGTGCCGTATACTGCCTCAGCAGGCTGTTCTCCGGCTCCACGAGAATCCGGGCCAGGTCATCCCTCGTAAGGGGCTGAAGCTCCACCCGGATGGGAAACCTGCCCTGCAGTTCAGGCACCAGGTCCGAAGGCTTCACGCTCGAAAAGGCCCCTGCGGTGATGAACAGGATGTGGTCCGTGTTTACCGTGCCGTACTTCGTCTGGACGGGGGAGCCTTCAACGATGGGCAGAAGGTCCCGCTGCACGCCCTCCCGGCTCACGTCGGGACCGCCCGTGCCGCCCCGGGCAACAACCTTGTCGATCTCGTCGAGAAAGACGATTCCTTCTTCCTGGGCCTTGTCGAGGGCCTCCCGGACGACGGCGTCCATGTCCACAAGCTTCTCCGCCTCCTCGGCGGCAAGCATGGTCCGGGCCTCCGACACCTTCATCCTGCGGCGCTTCGTCTTTTTGGGCAGCAGGCCGCCGAGCATGTCCCCGATGTTGATGCCCATGGAGTCCATTCCGGCTCCCCCGAGAAGGGGTATGCCCACCGACTGGCTTTCGGTGACGTCGATCTCCACTTCCCGGTCGTCAAGCTTCCCCTCCCGGAGCAGGGCGAGAATCTTCCTCCTGGTTGAATCCCGGAGCCTCTCTTCTTCGGGCGAATCATCCCGTTCCTGGTTCTTTTCCGGTGATCCTCCGCCCCCGAAGAGGCGCATGAAATCGGGAACGGCGCTTTTCTTCTCCGGCCGGGGCAGCAGGGCATCCGCCAAACGCTGCTCCGCCCGCTCCGCCGCGGGAACCCGGACGTCCTCGATCTTCCGCTTCTTCACCATGGCCACGGCCGTCTCGGCCAGGTCCCGCACGATAGATTCCACGTCCCGCCCCACGTAGCCTACTTCGGTGAACTTGGTGGCCTCCACCTTGACGAAGGGGGCTTTCACAAGATCGGCGAGACGTCGGGCGATCTCTGTCTTTCCCACGCCCGTGGGCCCCACCATGAGAATGTTCTTCGGCGCCACTTCCTTGGCGATATTCTCGGGAAGGCGCCGTCTCCGTATGCGGTTTCTCAGGGCGATGGCCACAGATTTCTTTGCCTTTTCCTGTCCCACGATATACCGGTCGAGGTACTCCACGATCTGGCGCGGAGTGAGGTCGAACCGGTCATTCTCATTTCTGGTCATTCTCCAAGAGCCTCCACTGTGACGATGTTGTCCGTATAGATGCAGATCTCCGAAGCAATCTCGATGGATCTCCGGGCAATCTGGGACGGCGGCATGCCGCTTGATTCAAGAAACGCCAGGGCCGCCGCCTGGGCGTAGCCGGACCCGGAGCCTATGGCCGCCACGTTGTTCTCCGGCTCCAGGATGTCCCCCGCGCCCGAGAGCATCAGGGTGAGCCCCGAATCGGCGACGATCATGAGGGCTTCAAGCCTCCGAAGGGCCCTGTCGGTCCGCCATTCCTTCACCAGCGACACGGCGGAGCGCATGAGGTCGCCCGAGTTCTCCTCGAGGCGGCTTTCGAACCGCTCCAGGAGCGTCATGGCATCGGCGGTGCTTCCGGCGAAACCGGCGAGGACCGTTCCTTTATGGAGCCGGCGGACTTTTCTCGCTCCCGCCTTTATGATCTGGTTTCCGAGGGTCACCTGGCCGTCGCCGGCCATGGCCACCTTGTCATTCTTCCGGACACAGACTATCGTCGTTCCCTTGAACATCTCCGTTGTCTCCTTTCGCCCGGGGATGGGCCAGCTCATAGCTTTTCCGCAGGTGATCCGCCCCGACGGCGAGATAATGCTGGGTGGTGAGCAGGCTCTCGTGACCGAGAAGCTCCTGGAGCACCCTGAGGGACGCCCCTCCCTCGAGGAGGTGGGTCGCGAAGCTGTGCCGCAGCACGTGGGGCGTCACGTTCGCCACCCCGGCCTTCAGGGCCGCCCTCCGCACAATGCGGTGGACAGTCCGGACCGCAATGGCTCCTCCCCGCTGACCGGGGAAGACATGGCCGTTCTCCGTCTCCGCGGAATCCCTCCAGCTCCCGAGAGCCCGGAGGGCACACGTTCCGAAGGGAACGATCCGCTCCTTGCTTCCCTTGCCCAGAACCCGGACCATCCGTTCATCCAGGTCAACATCCTGCCAGCGCAGGGCTGCGAGCTCGGCGATCCGGAGACCGCATCCGTACAGGAGTTCAAGCACCGCCGAGTCCCGGAGGGGGTCCTCGCCGCTTTGTCCCGCCTCCACGAGCCGTGCGGCGTCCTCCCGGGAGAGAGCCCTGGCCAGCCTGGAGGGGAGTTTCGGCCCCCGGACCCCTTTGGCGGGATCGGAGGGAATCAGCCCCCGGTCAAACAGGAAGGCGAACCAGCTCCGGACGGAGGAAAGCTTCCTGGCAGCCGACGTTTTCGCGTAGCCGTATCCCATCATCTCCCGAAGCCAGGATCGTATGGTCTTTCCTTCCACCTCCTCCGGGGCGTCTATGCCCTGCACCTCGAGAAACTCGGCGAACTGGGCGAGATCCACGGAGTAGTTGGTCACCGTGTGAGGCGACGCCTCCTTTTCAAACCGGAGGTGATCGAAAAATAAATCGAGGGAAACGGATATCTTTTCCTGCATGAGCATATTTTAGCATCTTTTTCTAGATTCTCGATATTTTTCAAAAGAATCAATTAATGTTTTTTCATCAGGGGTAAAAAACCTGTCCCTGACTGAATTTTTTCATTCCTGTTCCTCTTTTCTCCCATCCTCTGGGAGAGAAAAATAAGAGAAAAAACGGAGGGAAAATCTATTCGGCAGTTCCCGCGAGCTCCGCCAGGCGGCCGAGAAAGGGAGCGAAAGAATCCTTTGCCCGCCTGGCGACCTCTTCACACCGCAGGGCCTTGTTCCGGATCTTCTTCTCCAGGGGAGGAAAGATGCCGAGATTGACGTTCATGGGCTGGAAACGTCGTTCCAGGGCATCTCCCAGGTAGTGAAGGAGGGACCCCACGGCCGTTTCCCTGGGCCACTCGGGGAAAGGCTTCCCGAGAAGCAGGGCGGCCATGTTGAGAGCCGCTGCGCACCCCATGGCGGTGCTTTCCATGTACCCCTCCACGCCGGTGATCTGGCCGGCGAGAAAAAGATCTTCCCTGCCGTTCTTGAACCTGAGGCGGCTGTCCAGGACCGCCGGGGCGTTGACGTAGATGTTCCTGTGCATGACCCCGAAGCGGGCGAATTCGGCTTCGGCAAGCCCCGGAATCATCCGGAAGACCCGCTCCTGCTCGCCCCACCGGAGGCTGGTCTGGAATCCCACGAGATTGTAGAGGGTTCCCTCCCTGTTGTCCTGCCGGAGCTGGGCCACGGCCCAGGCCTCTTCACCCGTTCCGGGGAGGGGAAGGCCCACGGGCCGCAGAGGGCCGAACCGGAGGGTGTCCGTTCCCCTGGATGCCATGACTTCCACGGGAAGGCACCCCTCGAACCATGACGGCGAGTCCTCGAAATCATGGGGAAGGGTTCGTTCGGCGCCGGTCAGGGCGGAAATGAAAGCCTCGTACTCCTCCCTGGCGAAGGGGCAGTTGATGTAATCGTCCTCCTGGCCCCACCGCCCGAGACGGAAGGCTTTCGTCATGTCGATGGAATCGGCCTCCACCACAGGGGCGACGGCGTCGAAGAAGGAAAGGTACTCTTCTCCGGCCATCTTCCGTATCTCCTCCGCCATGGCGGGTGCCGTCAGGGGCCCCGTGGCGAGAATCACCGGCCCTTCGGGAACGGAAAGGCGCTCTTCCCTGACGACGGTGACGAGGGGATGGCTCTCCAGGGTCTCCGTCACCAGCCGGGAAAAGATGTCCCGGTCCACGGCCAGGGCCTTGCCCGCCGGCACCCGCGCCTCGTCGGCGCACTTCAGGATGAGGCTGTCCAGGGCGCGGAGCTCTTCCTTGAGGATCCCCCCGGGGCTCGAGGTGGAATCGGCGCCGAAGGAGTTGCTGCAGACCACTTCCGCCAGGCCGTCCGTCCTGTGGGCCGGCGTTGTGGCTCGGGGCCGCATTTCATAGAGGATCACGGGGATACCCCGGGTTGCGAGCATCCATGCGGCTTCAGCCCCGGAAAGCCCTCCGCCGACTACGGAAACGGACCGGTCAGTCATCGTCCCGGGTCTCCTTCGGCGGCACGTACCCGCATTTCGGGCACTCCTCGCCGCCCTTCCTTCCCGTAGTCATCATGGCCGCTCCGCATTCGGGGCACTCCCTTCCCGACGGGGGGTTCCACGAAACGAAATCGCACTCGGGATAGCGGGAGCAGCCGTAGAACGGCTTCCCTTTTCTGCTTTTTCGCTTCACCACGTCGCCGGTGCCGCATTTCGGGCAGACGGCGCCCGTCTTGACGAGCACGGGACGGGTAAACCGGCATTCGGGGTAGCCGCTGCAGCCGATGAACTCGCCGAAGCGTCCGTTTTTCAGCACAAGGGGTTTGCCGCACTCGGGGCAGTCCTCGCCGATGGGTTCGGGAGGAGGAAGCTGTGCCGCCGGGGCAGTCTCGGCCTCGGCCATGGTGACGGTGAAATTTTTCCAGAAATCCCGGAGGACGGCAAGCCAGGGGACCTTCCCCTCTTCCACGTCGTCCAGGCTCTCCTCCATGCGGGCGGTAAAGCCGGTATCCACTATGGAGGACAGGCTTTCGCCGTTGAAGTACTTCATCAGGAATTCGTCCACCGTCTCACCGAGAGGAGTGGACTGGAGCCGCCGCTCCTCGTTCCGGACCACGTACCCCCTGTCATAGAGGGTTTCCACGATGGAGGCGTAGGTGGACGGCCGTCCGACTCCCTCGTCCTCGAGGACCTTGATGAGGGTTGCCTCGGAATACCGTGCCGGGGGACGGGTAAATTTCTGCTCACTGTCCGTCCCCTCCACGGAGAGCACTTCTCCACCGGCCGCCGGCTGGAGGGACTCTCCCTTGAGGTCCAGGGGCCACACGGCGCTCCACCCGGGAAAGAGCAGGGTCTCCCCGAGCTGTCTGAAGCCGGCCCTTCCTGCGGAAGCGGTGAGGGTGGCGTTGGCCACCCGGGCGGGAGTCATCTGGGATGCCACGTATCGCCGCCAGATGAGAGAATAGAGTTTCATCTGGTCGGGAGTGAGGATCCCCTCAAGGCTTTCCGGCGTGATGGTCACGTCCGTCGGCCGGATGGCTTCGTGGGCGTCCTGGGACCGCCCCTTGGCCGAATAGGCGTTCTCCTTTTCGGGCAGGTAGGAGGGCTCGAAGGAGGAGGCGATGTACGCCCTGCATTTCTCAACGGCCTCGGGGGCGATCCTGAGGCTGTCGGTGCGCATGTATGTTATCAGTCCGGTGGGTCCCCGTCCGGGGATGGAGACTCCCTCGAACAGCTCCTGGGCAATGCTCATGGTTCTGCGGGGCGACAGGCCGGACCTTCTTGCGGCCTCCTGCTGGAGGGTGCTTGTCTTGAACGGTGCCGGAGCGGCCCTCAGGCTCTCGCGCACCTTGAAATCGGTGACGGTGAGGGGGAATTTCTCCACCTCGCCGAGAATGGCCTCCACAACCTGTTCGGAATCAATGAGAAGGGATTTGCCCTCTTTCCAGAGGGATTTCCCGTCCAGGCTGTCCGCCCGGAGGGTGTACTTCCTGCCGTCCCCTGCGGCCGCCGCGACGGTGACGAGCCAGTAGGCCCTGGGGACAAACTCCCGGATCTCCCGCTCCCTGGCGCAGATAAGGGCCAGGGCCACGGACTGGACCCTCCCTGCGGAGAGGCCTCTCCTGATTTTTTTCCACAGCAGCGGGCTGAGAGTGTATCCCACGAGCCTGTCGAGAATGCGCCTGGCCTGCTGGGCCTCCACCTTGCTCATGTTGACTTCTTCGGGGTTTTTGACCGCTTCACGGACGGCTCCGGGAGTGATCTCGTAGAATCGGACCCTGCAGGGAGACGCCGGGTCTATGTCGAGGAGCTCGCAGAGATGCCACGCGATGGCCTCCCCTTCCCGGTCGGGGTCCGACGCGAGGATGACCCTGGAGGCCTTCTGGGCCAGCCCTGTAAGTTCGTTCTTCACCTTCGCCTTGCCCTTGACGAGGATATATTCCGGGGCAAAATCATTCTCCACGTCGATGGCCAACCTGCTTTTCGGCAGATCCCGGATATGGCCCACGCTCGACTTGACCACGTATTTCGGCCCGAGGATTTTGGTGAGGGTCTTGGCTTTGGTTGGGGATTCGACAATGACGAGAGCCTTGCCGGTCCCCGTCTCCGGGAGGGAGGACGATGCCTTGGAGCGCCCTGCCGTTTTCTTTCCGGCGGCGGGAGGTGTTTTTTTCGTCTTTTCCGCCGCCGCGGGGGAAGAAGATGTTCTCCCGGCGGCAGGGGACTTTTTTCTCCCCGGTGCCGCGGTCTTTTTCCCGGCGCCGGGAGCTTTCTTTTTTTCCGTCGCTGAGGAAGACGCCTTCCTTTTCACAGGGGCTTCCGTCTTCGCCGGTTGCTTTTCAGGTGGGGAAAGGGGCGCCGTTCGCGGGGCAGTCCCTTCCTTTTTCGCTGCTTTCGCCATCGGGGCCTTCTCAGCAGATCCAGCAGCTCGAAGGGTACACCTTCTCCGAGGGGCTGCCGGGAATCTCAAAGGACCGGTCGTCGAGGAGAGCGTCCACGATGGCGTCGAACAGGGGAGCCTCCACTGCGGAATTTTTCAGTGCGCCGAGGGACACAGCCTCAAGTATGGCCCTCTCGGTGATTTCGAGGGGAATCTCTTCAGTGGCGATGTAGCGATATATCATCCCCTGCGTTTCGGGGGCGAGGTATCTTCGTTCACAGTCGTGAAGAACGCGGCGGACAAGGAGCGAATCCACCAGTCTGTTTCCGAGGCCTCGATCGGTTCTGTGTGATTTGGGCACCAGGCTCTTCCTTTCCGTTCCAGTCTTGTCTACCGGGGAACGACGCTCCATCGCCCCGGTCCAGAGGGGAAAACGTGCCCCGCCGCGGCCAGAAGGGCCAGGCAGGAAAAAACGTCAGCGGGAGACATTGTACATTCAACGGCGAGGTTGTCAACAGTTCTTTCTCCATATTTTTTTAGAACGGCAAGAATTCTTTGCTCTTTTTCAGTCAATGAAGGAGTTTTTCCCCGTTCCTCTCCGGGCGGAAACAGGCCGAGCTGCCTTCCGAAGGCCACGGAAGCGAACTCCTCCACGGAGACAAGAGGCTGGGCTCCGTCAAAGAGCAGCCGGTTCGACCCGGCGCAGCATTCTTCCGAGATTCTTCCCGGTACGGCCCAGACCTCCCTGCCGGCCTCCAGGGCATGGCGGGCGGTACTCATGGCTCCGCTTTTGAGCGGCGCCTCCACCACCACGAGACGATCGGCCATCCCCGCGATGATCCGGTTCCGCTCGGGGAAACGCCACTGCCTCGGGGGAGCGCCGAGGGGATATTCGGCGACCAGGGCGCCTCCCTCCCGGACGATGCGCCCGAAGAGACCTTCGTGCCCCCGGGGATAGACCACGTCCACTCCCGTCCCGAGAACCGCTGTGGTCGCCCCTCCTCCGTCAAGGCACCCTTCGTGGGCGGCTCCGTCGATACCGGCGGCTCCGCCGCTGATCACCACTCCTCCCGCCCCGGCCACCGCCCGGCCGATTTCCGCCGCCGTCCGCCATCCGTAGGAACTGCATTTTCTTGTTCCCACCACGGCAACGGTCGGCCCGGCAACGGGCCATTTCCCCCTGACGTACAGAAGAAGGGGGGCGGAGGGCGTTCCAGCCAGGCTCCGGGGATAGTCCCTGGAGTCAAAGGGGACGATGCGCACTCCCGCCCGGGCGGCACGCTCTTCCTCCCGCTCGGGCCACCCTGTCGCAGCAAGCCGTGCAAGATTGTTCCGGACCGTCTCCGAATATCCCAGCCGTTCCCACAGTCCGGGGCCTTCATCAAGAAACGCCTCTGGGGGGAGATCCTCCTTGCTGAAAGAGTCCCAGAGGGCGGGAGAAAATCCTCCCGACGCGGCAAGGAGCAGGAGCACTCTCATAAGACCTGTCACCGTTTTTCCCCTCCGTCCCGGTAGGCCAGGGCTTCCGCCACATGGGGCACCTCAACGTCCCTGCTTCCCGCCAGGTCCGCTATGGTCCGGGAGACCTTGAGCACCCTGCTGATGCCCCTGCCTGAGAGCCGGAGGCGCTCCGCCATGGAGGCGAGAAAGGGCCTCACGTCCGGTGAAAGGGAGAGGGACCGCTTCACGAGCCGTTCCGGCAGCTCGGCGTTGCAGGTGAACCCTGTTCCGGCCCAACGCTCCCTCTGGATCTCCCGGGCCTTCCTCACTCTCGCGGCAATGGCGGCACTCGGTTCGCCGCCCTCGGATTCCACCGCCACGAGCTCTTCCGGAAGCAGCCTCGGGACTGCCAGGTGGAGGTCGATCCTGTCGAGGATGGGGCCGGAAATCTTTCGCCTGTACCGTTCCCGCTCCGTCGCCGAGCAGGTGCACCGTTCCACGGGGTCACCGTCCCACCCGCACGGGCATGGGTTGCACGCGGCAACGAGAAGCACTCTGCAGGGATAGACCACCGAGCCCGATGCCCGGCTCACGGTGATCCGACCGTCCTCCAGGGGCTGCCTGAGGGCTTCCAGGAGATCCCGGCGGAATTCGGGAAATTCGTCGAGGAAGAGAACCCCCCGGTGGGCCAGGCTGATCTCGCCGGGCCGGAGGGTGGCGCCGCCCCCGCAGATGGAGACGATGCTGGCCGTATGGTGGACCGTTCTGAAGGGAGGGTGCATTCCCCGGTCGAAGGGAATGCCCAGAGTGCTCCGGACAAGGGCCGCCTCGAGAAACTCGTCCCGGGACAGGGGCGGGAGAATTCCACGGAGGGCACGGGCCAGAAGGGTCTTGCCGCTGCCCGGGGCGCCGGTGAACAGGATGTTATATAGAGTTTTTCTTTGGCTCTTTTAACTCCATTTTGATAGACCGTTTTCTTTGATCATATTCAATTGCCAAGATACAAAACTATTTTTTTCATTATAGCCATGCTTCAAATGAACAGCAACAAAGCCCCATTTTCCAACGCCTTATTGCACAATTGTACTTCCCAATACAAATTTTCTTGACATTATTACAATGTGGTGTTATAATCACAATTAAGAGATATGAATACAAATAGGAGTTGGTGCCTATGCTTTTACAAGATGCAAGAGTGAAAAGAGGCTTCACACAAGTGGAACTAGCGGAAAGAGCCGGCATCTCTCAAGGACATATTTCTCTACTGGAGAACGGTCATCGGTTCGTAGGTCCAGACATAGCTAAACGAATTGAGGAAGCCTTAAATCTAGAGGTGGATTGGGTTAGAACTCGCCTCAAAAACTCTCGGTTTTGTTCTGGAGGATATGAGAATCCAGAACCAGAAGATACTGTTCTGAACTATATTTGGGATTATGCGGCCTCTGCGGTTTCAATGAAAAAACGGCTTGAAAGAGTTGCTTTTCTACGGCTAGCTGTTGAAGTCCTTGAAAATTTTATGATGAAAGGAGCGAAAGCAATTTAATGGAAAACAGCTTTGTATTGACAACGATACAAACAAACATGGCGCAACCATGGCAGATAGTAGACGGTAAACCAACGGCTCCGGTAGTTCTTATAAAGCAAGGCGTTTGGTGCGGTTCGGAAGGTTGCATTCTTCATCCAGCGGAAAGCCTCAAAAACTCTGTAAAAGAATGGGAGGGCAAGCCAGTTACTCTCGGACATCCCCAAATCGGAACTAACTATGTTTCCGTAAACGCAAGTGAGGAAATTTTCGAGAATTACGTGATTGGCAAGGTGAGAAATCCTTACTTCGCAAATAAAGCCTTACGGGCCTACATCCACATTGAAAAGAATGATACTGCCTTGTGGCAGTTGCTTCAAAACACGAAAGAGGTTTCTGTCGGCGTCATTACGGAGGACATTCCTTCTTGTGGAAGTTACAACGGAAAAGCCTACACAAAAATAGCACAATTCTACAAACCAGACCATCTTGCAGTCTTGCCTTATGAAAGAGGCGCTTGCTCTTTCGAGGACGGTGCTGGCATCCGTGTCAATACATCGAAGATGGAGATTTACAGAGAGGCGGTCAAGTGCTTTATTCGGCAAAGGATACCGAACTTCTACAGCCAAGAACTGCATAGAGAAGAAGTCCTTTTGCCGATCGAATTACAAGCTATTCGACCAAACAGAAATTCGTCGGATGAAGTATTGCTTCCTGCGGAATTTCTACGAAAAGAAGGAGGTAAAGAATAATGGGCCGTAGACGGTACACACCTATTGGCAAGTTTCCAGCCTATGACAATCTATATGGCGCTCTGAAACAGAAAAGCCCGATCCTCAATGTTACGGAATATTCATTGTCTGAGGATAGTTTGAAGATTGGAAATGCAGAAGGGATAAAAACCCTCTTGGTGGAAAGAGAAGGATCAAAAAACGGCGAATATTTCGATCCTACTTTCGGCGGTACATGGAGAGAAGCAAAGCTAACCTCTGTAAATAGGCAGTTGGAAGCTATTGAAGAGGAATTCAAGAAGGTTAAGCAAACGGCTAGGAATTTGGGTTCTAGGATTCCTGAGAATATGCCGCCAGAACTTTTCACAAGAAAGCTAGAACTGGAAGCAAAGCTGGATATCCTTCTTGAAGAGTGTGACACTCTGCGGAAGCTACAAAATGAATTTCGAGGCAGAGAAGAAAAAGAAAGAAATGATAGAGTCCTAAAATACGGCCCTGTTGGATGGGGCCAGGGTGAACCGCTCCGAATGTTGGACGGACAGAATATCTCTGCAAACGGAGAAGGAGAACTCTTTATTGATGATACTCGGTCTCCTTACAACGGAATGAAAGTGGTTGACTACAGAGAACGGATAATGATGCCGTTTTTGACGGAACAGCGGAAAAGAAAGAGTCCGTGGCTCTCTCCGATGACGGTGAAAAGAGAAAATCTACCGCCTTGGCCCGAAGATTTGCCAAGACCGGCTGCATCGGTGGCGGATTCTTCTCTTGTCGAAAAGGATGCAATCTCCTAAGCCCGATCCGCGGGCATAAAGAAGGACAAAAGAAAAACCCTCTTTTGCTGTTTAGGAGGCATAGTATGCAGGGGTTCCCATACTAAATGACCTTCTAAACTCTCTTTTGTCCTTCGCTTTACCCTGTCCGGCCTGCTTTCACCCTCCTCTTCTCAGGCCAACAAAGACAGGGATCGGTCTTGAGCGTTGTGGTAGATGGGCGTTTCTCATCCTTTCTCCTGTCTACTGCAACGCTCGACCTATATAATTCCAAACCAAAGCACGAAATAAGACCGTTGGATTCGGCGTTATTTCGCTTCTTTTTCTGAAAGAAGTGTAAATAGACCATTGAAAAGAAAAAATGCAGCAGGGTCCAAGGAAACGGTCAATCCATTGAAATCTAATGACTAGTTGCAAGTGTATTTATTCATGCTGAATAAAAAACTAGAAAGGTGGTGTAAAGAAATGGAATTCAAGATGTTTGCAAATGAAGAGGCTGAAAAGGCGCACCGCGAAGAGATGCATGGACTCTATCTCAAAATGGCACGCCATGAAAATGAAATGCTCCTTCGTGCTTATAAGCGAAAGATAAAAGAGATACAGAGCACGAGGCCGGATTGGCTGGTTCAAAAGCATTCTAACGAAGCCGTAGCACGCCGACTGAAAAAGGCGAAAGTGTAAAAGCAAGATTTGCCGGGATAGGGTCGCGCCCGAAAAGATGAAAATCCTCCGTTTTTCATCTTCCCGGCTTTTTCATAATCACGGAGGAAAAACTATAGGACGGAGGCCTAAACATGAAGAAAAGGAGGCTTAAAACAGCACAACGATGGAAACAAAAGGTGATGGCGAATGCTATTAAACAACAAAAAGAACGAAGGCAGAATCCGGCTTGGCTTAACGATTGCTTGCCTTTTTCTCATTCATTAACCGTACTGCCTGAATCTCATTTTCTCTTGACCGATTTGTTCAATGAGATAGTTGGCAAGAATAATCGTAAGAGACACCAAAAATGGCAGGATTTTTTAATTCTGCTTTCTAACCTAGCACTTGCAAAGAGAAAACCGGTTTCCATCTCGTTGCATCGAAACGACTGGAAAAAAAGCAAAAGCACGAAAGCAAGCTATTACACCATTTCACTTGTAACAAGCCTGCATGAAAGGGGGCTTATCGAAATGAAAAAGGGCTATAGAGGCAAGAACAAGAAAGAGAGCAGAATGACCAGAATCTGGGCCACAGAAAAATTACTTTCTTATATGCCAAGATTACCGAATTTCATTATTGATGTTCCAATCGAACTAGTTGAATTGAGAGATGGAGAAGGAAAACTACTGGACTACAAAGACACAAGAGAGACGGACAGAATACGCCGAGTTTTGGAAAGAGCAAATTCCGTTAATGAGAAAGCCATCTTTGAACACGGACAGGACAAGCTATATCCAGCTCTCTATGCCGTATTCAAAGAGAAATTTACATGGTACGGAAGGCTTCATACGAGAGGATATAGGCATTATCAGGGCCTTAACGGTGAAGAGCGTTCGGAGATAACAATTAATGGTAAACCTGTAGTTGAATTGGACTTTAGTGGATTACATCCTCACCTACTATATGCAAAAGAAGGCATTCAGTATGACGCGGATCCGTATTCAGTAGTTGATAGCAGACCAGAAGTTAGGTCTTTCTTGAAGATCATTCTTCTAAGCCAACTTAATGCTAAAGATGCGGTTACAGCGGAACGGGCCGCGAATAAATGGCTTTTAGACAACAGAGAAGAAAGGCTAGTTCTTTCTCGTTTAGGAATCACAAGAGCCAGGCCGTTGATTGAAGCCTTTAGAGAAGCACATAAGCCTATTTCATCGTATTTCTGCACAGGCAAAGATACTGGCCTTCGGATTATGAATCTAGATTCAAAGATTGCTCTTGAAGTAGTGAATCATTTTGCCAAGAAAGGCATTCCGATACTGCCTGTTCATGATAGTTTCATTGTACAAGAGCAATACCGCGAAGAACTGAGAGAAATAATGCAAACGGCTTATTCAAAATGGACAGGCGGTTTTTCATGTCCAATCAAATAAGCTAAAACGCATTTTTCTGCAATTTTTTTTCGGTGTTTGCAACGCTTTACAGAGAAAACGTATTAGTTAGTATGAGATAGATAGATTAAGCCTAGATTAGCCTAGCCTATACTTGGTTAGCCTAGATTGAATTGGATTAGCCTAGATTGAATTGGATTAGCCGTAGGCTACTTTTTATGTGGTATAGGCTATGCAAGATGGTATACCGTATGGCTATGTAAAAATGAGGCATTTTTTCTACTTCGTCTGTCAATACAAAACCAGCAACGGCAAGGCTTTACAGAGAAAACGTATCAGTTAGTATGAGATAGATAGATTAAGCCTAAGCCTATAGCCAACGGCTACTTGCTTCTAGCCTAGCTGAAAGCTATAGAAATATCAATATAACCATAAGCCAGATAAAACTAACTAGCAGATTGGAAATCCATAAAAGTATGGCTATCTAAAAAAATTGAGGCATTTTTTGACCTCGTCTGTCAATACAAAACCAGCAACGGCAAGAAATTGCAGAGAAAACGTATTAGTAAAGAGATACAGCCTAAAAAAAGTTATCTCTGAATGAGAGCCAGCCAAGCAAGAAAAAATGAGGAAGAAAACAATCCATGATGAAAAAATCTAGATGTACTGGCAGATTAAAGCCAAGGCTTTTCTTTTGCCGAGCGTTATTTTGTTCAATATCTGGCCTTAGAACGGCAAAGACAGCAAATGGACCGAGATATATCCTACTCTAAAGGAGGTAAATTGACTTGCCTAAACCTTGCCCGATATGCACTCATCCCAAGAGGCTTGAAATAGACCGTGAAATAATCTCTGGAACCAGTATTCTCAAAATATCCAGGAAGTATGGCCAGAAACAGGATCCTCTCTATCAGCACGCTAAAAATCATCTGTCTAGACAGCTGGTCCAAGCCTATGAAAAAAAGGCCCTGTCCGAGTCCATGGACCTGCTTGGCATGATTGAGGACATTCTTATAAAGGCCAAGGCTATCTTCGATCGTAATTTTGAAGCCAAGAAGGATGTCACCGCCCTTAAGGCTCTTTCAGAGCAACGGGCCACGATAGAACTTCTTTCCAAGATTGCTGCCTATCTGCATGAAAGCAGAGCAATGGAACTCCAGACTGCCACAAAAGGTTATGAAGTTCGGAGGCAAGAGGAGGAAAGAGATATGGCCAAAACCATCATCGACAATCTGAACTCTGCGGAAGCCGATATGTTTATCCAACTTTTGGAAAAGGGCCAGGGCCTAACAAACAAGGAAATTATTCCAATGGACGAATTCATTTGGGAGGGTGAAGATGTAGAAGAATAGCAATCCACCATCTTCAATTCAAAGATTTTTTTATACCATTTTTTGGAAAGATTTTTTTATACCAATTTCTGGCTGTTTGGTACGGTTGCCATAATCTGGTTGCCTTACCAGACAGCCTTTTCCATATCCACACTCCCCCATCCATTTTATGGTTCCTAATCCATTTTATGGTTCCTAATCCATTTCTTGGCTTCCTATTCCATTTTATGGCTTCCTATTCCATTTTATGGGAAAGGGACCTTGATTCGGCAAGCCGTAGGCTTTTTGATGAAAACGATCGGTTATACTATAAGAATTTTTATTCCTATACGCTTGACTTTTACTATAACGGTCTTTATAATATTATTCAGATGCCGGACATTTTCTATAATTCAAAGGAGGATACAAAAATGACCAAGAAGAAAGCTACGCAAAAGGCAACTGAAAAGACGGTTTCCGCATCGAAGGCAACGGAAGCAACCGAGAAGATCGAAAAGAAGCCGGTTGCCATAAAGCCTTGCAAGTCCCAAAAAGCCGTAGAGTACATGATGGAAGTCATTCAGTCACAGGAAGTCACACGGAAGGCACTCGTAGAAATGACTACAGCAAAGTTTCCAGAGTTGGCTAAAAGCACAATAACCACCATCCTCTCTGACGGTAAGAACCCGAAATACAACAGATACTTTCCAACACTCCTTACCGCAGACGAAAACCAGATATTGAAGTTCCGCTAATACAGAGCAGAGAGAGCAGGCGCTAAAAAGTGCCTGCTCTTCTCCTTAACGAAGCCATCCAGATCGGTATTATGAAAAGGAGGTTATTCAAAATGGAAAGCAAGAGAAAAGTTGTAGCCTATCTTCGAGTTTCAACGGTGGATCAGGATACGGAAAAGAATGAAGCCGACATCCTTAGGTTCGCCAACGATAAGGATTTCGGCAAAGTGTCTTTCGTATCGGAAAAAGTATCTGGAACAGTTTCATGGAAAAAGAGAAAGCTAAAGGAACTTATAGATAGCCTACATGAAGGAAGCATATTGATTGTTCCTGAACTTTCACGCCTTGGGCGTTCTCTTGTAGAAGTCCTCGAAATACTGAACATCCTTACGGATAAAGGCGTTGCGGTCTATTCAGTCAAAGAGAACTTCCAACTAAACGGAGCGGATATGCAGTCTAAGGTCATGAGCACAATGTTAGGACTCTTTGCCGAAATTGAACGTGACCTGATTTCCGCACGGACGAAAGAAGGACTTCATATGGCAAAGATGAAAGGTAAACTGGTTGGCCGTCCTAAAGGGCCTGGCAAATCTAGACTTGATCCTTTCAGGTTAGAGATTGAAGCCTTGCTAAAAAATGGCAGTAAGAAGAGTTTCATAGCAGAGCGGTACAACGTAACACCAGCAACCTTTTCCAACTGGTTGAGGAAGACACAAATTGACTCCACACCTTGCCCTAGGCTTTAACAGAGACAGCAGGAAACGGGTTGGATTGCGTTCCTATTTCATAAGAGGTGTATTCAGTCCTATCAGAGAAAAGGAATCAATACCAACCAAATCCTTGCCAATGTAGTACAAGTGCCAACAAAGTACATGGATGAAATTGATGGTAGCCTTACCGCCAGCCGAAGGCTACAAGGTTAAAATTTTTAAGGTTGTAGTGCATGTCCAAATTCTGGTTTGCACGTTGAAAAGTATGCAAAGGCGCCTGGCCTCCTCCAAAATTGCTACCAATTTTTCGTTGAAAAACGGCGGTAAAAATTTTCTACAAAAAAATATGAAAAAGAGGTGATAAACCGTGCCGAAGGCAAAAGCATACAGCTATATCCGCTTTAGCTCTCTTGAACAGAAGAACGGAGACTCTGAAAGAAGGCAAAAAGAGCTAGCGGAAAGGTATGCAAAAGAACATGACTTGATACTAGATGATTCTAGAAGGATGACGGATGAAGGGTTATCAGCATATCACGGCATCCATCGCCTGAAAGGTGCTCTTGGTAACTTCTTGAAGCAAGTGGAAAACGGGGATATCGAAAGAGGTTCCTATTTGCTTGTAGAAAACCTCGACAGACTTTCCAGAGCCGATGTACTAGAAGCCTTGGAGCAATTCAATAGCATCATAAAAGCTGGCATTACTATTGTTACTCTGCAAGATAACATGGTTTACAGCAAAGAGAGCATATCCGCTAATTTTACCCAGTTGCTTATTTCTGTTTCTATCATGGCTCGGGCGCATGAAGAGAGCGAAACAAAGGCCCGAAGGGTACGAGAGGCATGGAAAAACAAACGAGAAAGAGCCGTTACGGAAAACCATAAATTGACGGCACGTTGTCCGGCATGGCTTGAACTATCTGCGGACAGGAAGGAATATGTTCCAATTAAGGAACGAGTTGAAGCCATTCGGAAAATATTCAAGATGAAAGCGGACGGCATCGGCAACGGAACCATTACAAGACTAATGAATCAGCAGAAAAATGGTTGGAAGCCATCTAATCCCAAAAAGAGCGTCCCAGGTTGGCAAGAATCATACGTTGTCAAGCTACTTCACAATAACCGAGCCTTGATCGGAGAGTATCAGCCAAAAAAAACGATCAAAGAGGGAGGAAAAAATAAGAGTGTTCCTGCTGGAGAACCTATACAGAATTACTATCCAGCGGTTATTGACAAGGAACTTTTCAACAGAGTCCAGCGCATTATCCAAGAAAATTTGAAGCGCGGCAACTGCAACGGCGGTGGAAGAGTATCGAAAGCCAACAATCTTTTTCCGCATATAGCGAAATGCTACCTATGCGGAGAACCGTTGCAACTGATTGATAAAGGCCAACCGCCAAAAGGCAATAGGTATTACATCTGCAACAGAGCACGAAGAGGCTTAGGCTGTAAAAAAACATTGACACGGTACGATATTTTGGAACCGCTCTTGATCCGTCTTTGTGTATCGTTGGACGTGAAAGAAATACTGCCAGGTTTTGAAGAAAGCCAATCGGAACTCTCTAACCTACGGGGAAGAATACAAGCCATAGAGGGCGAGAAAGAGCAATTGAATAAGCAGATTAGCAACCTTACGGATGCCATAGCTGAAACGGAAGTCAAGGAAATAATAAAGAGGTACAATAAAAGAGTTGAAGAAGCAAATGAAAAGTTACTTGCCTTAGATTCAAACCTAGAAAATTTGATCCAAGAAAAAGAACGCCTCGAAAATTTGCACTTGGACACGGAAAAACAAATACAGAGTATCCAAGAACTCTTTTCGGTTATGCAGACACTTGAAGGAGATGAAAGATTAGTCTTGCGCTTGCGCCTAAGGCAAGAAATAAAGCGCCTAGTGAAAGAAATACGGATCGAACCGGGAACCTACAACGGCATCATGGAATTCAATTCAGGATTCAAACATGCTTGGGAAGTGGATTCAGAAAACAGACTGCACAGGATTTTTTATACTTGGAAAAAAGACCGTAATGGTGAAAAGGCAAAAAAGACATTCTATATCAAGAAAGGAGCCACTATTGAATCATTGTCTGCCTTTCCAGAAGGAATAGATATTCTGGCCCTTGCTGGCGTTTCTTAATGACAGGATAAAGGAGGAATTCTGATGTCTAAAATTAAGTGCCCGATATGCCAGTTCAAACAGCCTGAGGATGGAAGGACAACTTGTGAAATTTGTGGAGCTTCTTTATTTCAAGAAAAACCGAAGAAGGAAAAGAAAGAACGGAAGAAAATGACCGAAGCGGGAAAACTCGTATTAGGCATATCTTTCGTTGTGTTCCTAGTTCTCGGATACACTTGGTATCAAAAACATAATGAACCAGCCAGTCCGCAATGGTTCCATATGAGACAGTTACCACCTGCTCCACCTGCTCCAAGAAAAGACAGACAAAAGACTGTTGATAAATATGTTGCTTATGCTATAGCAACGGAATTTGTCGAAGATCGGCTTTTAGCTCCAAAAACTGCCGACTTCCCATCATTTAGGCCAGAGGCAGTTCAACAGGTCAATTATGATACATGGATTGTGAATTCCTATGTTGACAGCCAAAACGCTTTCAGAGCCATGATTAGAACTCATTACAGAGCAAAGGTCATGGTTCTAGGAGACGGAAGCTGGAAATTGCTAGATTTGCAAACGAAGTAAAACCAAGGCACGCTATATAACCGCCATTGTTATATAGCGTTTTTTGTGGCTCTTGCTGATGGAACGTAAGGAGGTTAAAATAGTCCAATAAAATCAAAGTGCAAGTAATATGAGTATAGGCTATTCGACTTTTGATTTTGAAATTCAACCATGGGCTTGGAAATATCTAAATGAACATCCTGAATTCTTGAACTAAGTTTTTCCGAAAAACAGAAAGCCCTGTTTTTTAAGAAACTCTATACAACGTCAGGATGTTGTGATGCCCCGCGGCGGCTATTTCCAGGGCCCGCTTGGCCCCCGACTGGCCCCGTATGTCGGCGAAATCCGGATCGGCAATGGGCGGCTTCGCCTCGGGGACCGCAGGGACCACGGGGATCAGTTTTTTTTCTCCCCGAAGAAAGGCGATCACGTCGCCCAGGCTTTCGGCCCCCCAGGCTTCGCACCCCTCCACCAGGGAGACTTCGTCAGCGTTGTCCGCCGGCACGAAGAGGGGAATTCCCGTATCCCTGGCGAGAATGGCCGCGCCGACGGCCCCGCGGACGCCCCGGAGGCGCCCGTCCAGGGCCAGCTCGCCGAGAAAAATTGCCCGTGGGACCTCCGGAATGCTTCCCATGGCTCCGGCGATGCCGAGGGCGATTGGAAGGTCCAGGATGGCTCCCTCTTTCGGCAGGTCCGCAGGGGCGAGGTTCACCGCAACCCTCCCCCTGACGGAAAAACCGAGGGACCGGAGGGCCGCCCTCACCCGCTCCTTGGACTCCCGGACCGCCGTATCGGGCAGGCCGACAATGGAGATGGCGAACAGGCCCCCGGTGATTTCCGCCTCCACCTCCACCCTCAGGGCCTCCATGCCCTTCAGGGTAATGCCCCAGACGGGATTCACGTGAGGTACGCCCCCGCCGTGACGTCCTCGAACCGTTCCACTGACGCGTCCCTGCCGGGGTGAAGGGTCACCGCGAGGATGTCGATCCTCCACGGCCCGGTCCACCCCCGGGTTTCCACGTACCGTCTTCCCGCCCGCACAAGGCGCCCCAGCTTCCGGGGCCCAACGGACTCCTCCCCCCGCTGCATCCAGCCTTCGGAGCGGGTCCTGACCTCCACCACAACGAGCTCCCCGCCGGAAAGGGCCACCAGGTCAAGCTCCCCGCCGCGGAAGACCACGTTGCGGTCGAGTATTGTCCACCCCAGGCCGGCAAGGTAGGCCGCGGCGATCTCCTCGCCCCGCCGTCCCCGTTCAAGATGTTCCGCCGTCATGGTTTTTCTCCTTTGTCGAGTTTGTAGATGAAGGCGAGAATCCGGGCCACTGCCTCGTAAAGCTCCGCAGGGATCTCCTCGCCGAGCTCCAGAACCATCAGGGCGCTCACGAGGGCGGCGTCCTCCACCACGGGAACGTCCGCCTCCCTGGCAAGCTCGAGGATTTTCTCCGCCACGTACCCCTTCCCGGAGGCGGTCACCCTGGGGGCGGCATCATGCTTTTCGTCGTACTGGACCGCCGCGGCCTGAAGCCGCTTCTTTCCCTTCCCGCTCATACCGTAATGTCCAGGCCTCTGCCGGGAATCCTGGGGACTCTCCTCCCCCGGGCCACGGCGATATGCTGCAGCGCCAGGGGAAGGTCGGCGAGCTGCCGCCGCAGAAGATGGCGCCTCAGCCTCAGAACCTCGAAGGCTTCGCTTCGCTCCGCCTTCAGGGTAACTCCGAGATTTTTGCCGTCGCTCTCCACGTCTCCCCCCACGGGGCCGATGCGGTCGCCCTCCATCTCGAAGGAAATGGACCAGAAAGACTTTCCCTGCCGTTTCCATGCACCGGTGGTGATCCGTGCCGTGAGGGTCCCCTCCCCGTCGCCGGCCGGAAGGAGGGCAGGCGCGAGGAGGGACGGATCGATCCCTTCCCGTGACGGCCTGGAAAGCAGGGCATGTCCCCGGAGAAAGGCGGCCCGTTCGTCGTCTCCCCCGGTCATCTCCTTCAGGATGGCCAGCGGATTTTCTCCCCTGGCCGCCCGGCTGCGGATTTCATCCCTCACTTTTTTCCACAGGGAGGCCGCCTCTTTTTCGCCGAGGGTGAAATACCATGCGAGGACCTGCACGTTGCCCGCCGTGAGGGGAATGCCCCGGGCCCAGAGTTCCGCGAGGGGAGCGAGCTGCGAGGGCTGTCCGCCCATGCCGGACCAGGCGCTTCTCAGGGAGGCGAGGGCCCGGCTGTCGAGAGGAAGGCCCCGGGAGAGGAGGGCGGAGGCCACTTCCCGGTCCCCTGCGGGGAGTTTTCCGAGAAGGGCCGCCTCCGCGTCGGAGAGGCGGAGGACGGGGATGTCGCCGGAGGCGTCCCACACGGCGCGGAAATGCTGTCCCGGAAGAAGGGGAAGGTTCGCCCGGGCAAGAAGGGCCTGCCCGGCCACCCGGACCAGGTAGGATCCCTCCTCCCTGGCTTCCAGGACGAGGCCGTTCACCACCGTTCCGTCGGCGATCCGGGGAAGCTGGTTTCCAGGCTGCCGGGGGCTTCCGTCCACCCGGGGCTGGGGCTGTCCCTCGGGAAGGCCCGGACGGACCGACGGTCCGGAGATGCCGCCGATGCCCTGGGCTGCCATCAGGGAGCCCTCCAGGTGAAGCCGGCCCTGTGGACCGCCGAAGGGCCGAGGGCTTCGAGAGCTTTTCTGTGGGCCACCGTGGGATATCCCTTGTTCTTTTTGAAACCGTAGCCGGGGTACAGGCCGTCAAGAATGTCCATGATCCTGTCCCGGAGCACTTTTGCGGCCACCGATGCGGCTGCTGCGGCAGGGATAAGGCTGTCGGCCTTCGGGAGGGGGACCTGGGGACAGGATAGCCCCGGAAGGGGAAACGTGCCGTCCACGATGACCGTGTCGAAGCACGGCGGAAGCTTCTCCACGCTCCGGCCCATGGCCCACAGAGACGCCCGGAGGATGTTCATTCCGTCGATCCTCGCCGGAGAGGCGGCCTGGGCCCGCCACCGGACCTTCAGGAAGAGCATCCGTTCAAAAAGGAATTCCCGCCTGCGGGGGGTGAGTTTCTTGGAATCGGTGAGCCCCAGGGAGAGCAGCTCCTCTTCCTGGGCAGGGGTCAGAACGGCCGCTGCGGCGACCACCGGGCCGGCGAGGGGGCCCCGTCCGGCCTCATCCGCCCCGGCAATTCTGCCCCACCGGCTCAGATCCATGGCGAATCCCCCGGCAGCTCGAGGGTCACCGGGCCGAGCCGGCCGGTGGAAAAAGCCTCCACGAACTTGCGGCCCGCGGAGAGAATATCCACGGCCCCTCCGGCGACAAGGCACCCGAGACGCCGTCCCAGGGCTTCAAGTATTTCTTCCCCAGGGAGCTCTTCCGGTGCGGGAACGCCCCACTTCTCCTCCACCATGACCCAGAGGTTCCGCCTCCTGAGCACTGAGATCAGGTCGAGGGCGATGAGGTCATACCCGCCGATCACCTCGGACTTGCTGCTCCCGAGCCATGCGAGACACCGCTGGACGGAGTCGCCGGAGCGGGGGTCGAGGATGCCGGGCGAATCCACCGCCAGAAACCCCTTCCCCTTGTACCATGAAACGCCCCTGGTGATTCCGGGAATACCCCCCACCTGGGCGGAGGACTTGCCCACCAGTGCGTTCAGGAACATTGATTTTCCCACGTTCGGGATGCCCACCACCGCGAGGCGGACTTCCCTGTGGGAAGGCCCGAAGGGGGCCAGATCCTTCCTGATCTGCTCCATCGAAGGCTTGAGCAGATTCACCGCCCAGGCCTTTCTGCCCGATGAGGTGAACCAGGAGAGCCATTTCGCCGTCCCCTTCTCATCGGCAAGGTCTTTTTTCGACAGCACCACCGCCACGGGGCAAATCCGGGAAAGCTGCTCAGACAGCGGAGAGGACGTCACGACGGGAGCCCGGGCGTCCCGGACCTCCAGAATGATATCCAGCTTTTCGGCGAGTTCGGCAAGCTTCCGCTTCCCCTTCGCCATGTGGCCGGGATACCAGACGGTCCGTCCCAATCAGTCCACCATCCCGATCCTGTTCAGCGGCCAGTACCTGAAAAACACCGGACCCCGGATGTTCTGCTTCGGCACGAATCCCCAGAACCGGCTGTCCTGGGAGTTCGGGCGGTTGTCCCCCATGGCGAAGAAATGGCCTTCGGGAACCTTCACCGGGACCTCCGAAAAAACGGGACCCGGCGTCAGGGAGAAGGAATCGCGGTTCTTCACGTACTCCTCCCGGAGGGGCTGCCCGTTGACGTACACCATGCCTCCACGGATCTCCAGAACGTCACCGGGAAGACCAATGATTCTTTTCACGAAATCCCTCTTGGGATCCACGGGGTACTTGAAAACAAAAAGCTGCCCCCGCTTCGGCTCAGTGAAGTGATACCAGAATTTCGCCACGAGGACGCGGTCGCCCACCTCAAGGGTGGGGATCATGGATCCGCTGGGAATCCAGAACGCCTGAACTACAAATGTACGGAGAACGAGAGCGAGGACGAGCGCCCAGAGCACCGTCTCGATCGTCTCCCTCCACCATGGTTTTGCCGCTGCCGCCATCAGGACAACCTCCGTTTCCGATGTGCGTTCCTGAAAAAAAAAGCGGGAACGCCGGTTTCTCTTTATACCCCGAAAGAAGGTGTCTTTCAATCCCGGGGCGGATCATCCCGGTAAGAAACTCTGCAGAAGGGAGTGACCACGATATATTTCAGGGGGCGCCTGCGGTCCGGTGACGAACCGGCTTCGATGGTGAACGCCGGAGAAATGGTGTTCCACTTCGGGGAGTAGGCGCAGAAGGCCGGTACTCCGCTGTGGTTCGTGAACCACACCCGCCCCTTTCCGTCATAGGTTTCCTCCCTTCCGTCCGCCCACTGTATCTTCAGCCTGTTCTGGGGCACGGACGTGGAAAGCCTGAAGACAAAGGACCTGCCAGACAGCAGGGCCTTGTGGAAGATCCGCTGGAGCCATTGGGCGGCGTACTTGCCCTCCCGGACCGCCGTGGTATCGGAAGCCGGCCCGGCGAAGGATGAGACGACGGCAAGAGACATCCCGCCTCCGAGGACAAGACAGATCGCCAGGACCGCCAGCAGTTCCGCAAGGGAGAAGGCCCTGCCCCGAAAAAGGGGAGACCGCGACCGGCCTCCCCTTTCGCTGCCCGCCAT
>VSSQ01000074.1_pt1 | contig 33320 bp, 32 predicted proteins | sample 4763081 | NCBI WGS metagenome assembly VSSQ01 (sample SAMN12137344, study PRJNA551015) | bioreactor metagenome | isolation source: SDC9 anaerobic chlorinated ethene degrading culture | place: USA: Knoxville, Tennesee | collected 2015-01-01
AGGTTTTCATCACAATAAAATTTCATTCTTGAAAAATCTACATTATTACTCATGATTACTCTCCTATGCTCTTTCTATTCTTACAAGCGAACAGTTTACTTCAGGACAAGCTGTTTGCTGATCAAATCCATAACTTGTAACTTGGTTTGAGTTCTCACCCATTGCATATGGTGCCGTTCCACTTGGATATCTATATGTTAAATCTTCTCCACTCCACCAACCAGAGAAGTTCTGAGGTAAAAATACTGATTTTTCATCTACTCTTAAGCTAACTTTACACTTAATTTTTATTTTTCCACCACCAGTTCCATAAAGCCACATCATATCACCATCATTTAATCCTAATCTTCCAGCTAAAATAGGGTTTAACTCTCCATACATTTCTGGATTTAACTCTGAAAGATAATGTGATGCTCTTGTCTCTGTTCCAGTTCCCATATGTTCAACTACTCTTCCTGAAATTACATTTACTGGATAACTTTTTGCCCAATCTTCTTTTAATTGTTCACTCTCATACCTAACATCAATTCTAAAGTGATTTGGTATATCTTTAGTTGCTGGATATTTTGCAACTAAGTCAGTTCTAGGAGAGTGTAAAGGCTCTCTATGTTTTGGTACATTATCAATAAACTCCCAAACTATAGTTCTTGCTTTTGCATTTCCAAAAGGAGTAAGTCCAGCTGCAAGTGCATATTTTACTAAAATTCCACTAGTATCTGTTTTCCAGTTTGTACCTTCAACAAGTGCTTTCTCTTCGGCAGTTAAAGTAACTCCTGCTAATTCTTCAATGTTTTTAGCTGTAATTTCATCATATCCACCTTTGATTCTTGAACCAACTGGTGCACTTCCTTCATTTGCAAGTAAACTTACACCATTTCTTTGTGTTCCGAATCTTGTTCTAAATCCCATACCACCTTGAGATACAGGTAAACTTGTATTAAATAAAACAGGACTTCCTGGATGTGTTTCACTCCAACAAGGCCATGGCAATCCATAATACTCTTTTTCAGTAACACCTCTTCCTTTTAAAGTTGAAGAGTTAAATAAATGCCAATTTTCCTGATGTTTTTTTAATCTTTCAGCAGTAACACCTGTTAAACCATGAGCTTTTAAAGTTCTTGCAATCTCATTTGTTGCATCTTCTGGCCAAGTAAAGTTATCACCTTTTCCCATACCTGCAATAAACTCATTATAAAATCCTAATCTTTTTGCAAAATCAAATAATATCTCTTGATCTTTTCTTGACTCAAAAAGTGGTTCTACAACTTGGCTTCTCCATTGTGTACTTCTTCCTGTATTTACAACAGAACCACTATTCTCTACTTGTGAAGCAGCTGGTAGTAAGAACATATTATCATTTCTTGTTGTAATAACAGCAGAGTCATTCACATAAGGATCAATAAATACAACTAAATCAAGTTTATCTAAAGCCTCTTTTGACTTATGAGTTTCTGTAACAGTTGATACACCGTTTCCTATACAAATAAGAGCTTTTATAGGTGAACCACCATTATATTTTGCATTTGATTCATCAAGAACACTATGTTTCCATAAAGATAGAGTATTACCTTTTGCTTCCATTAGCTCTTTTGATTTAAATCTTCCTTTTAGCCACTCATAATCTACTTTCCACTGTTTTGCAAAGTATTTCCATGAACCCTCAGCTAAACCATAATATCCTGGTAGTGTATCAGCAAGGCAACCCATATCAGTTGAACCTTGAACATTATCATGTCCTCTTAAAACATTACATCCACCACCTGATACTCCAACATTCCCAAGTAATAATTGTAAAATGGCTCCTAATCTTGTATTTGATGAACCAATAGTGTGGTGAGTCCAACCTTGATTCCAAATCAAAGCTCCTGGAGTTGAACTTGCAAATAATGTTGCAACTTGTATCAACTCCTCAGGTTTACAGCCTGTAATATCTGCAACTTTTTCAGGAGTATACTCTTCACACTCTTTAAATATCTCTTCTATTCCATAAACTCTGTTATCTAAATACTCTTTGTTATACCATTTGTTATCACGAATTAGTCTAATTACTCCATATAAAAAAGCAATATCCGTTCCAGTTCTAATTCTACAATATAAATCTGCTTTAGCAGCAGTTTTTGTAAATCTAGGATCAACAACTATAACTTTTGCACCATTTTGTTCTTTCCCTTTTAATATATGTTGCATCGCAATTGGATGAGCTTCTGCTGGATTTGCACCCATTATTAAAATAGCTTTTGAGTTATACATATCACCTAAGTGATTTGTCATTCCTCCATATCCAAATGTATTTGCTGCTCCTGCAACTGTTGGACTATGACAAATTCTAGCAACGTGGTCTATATTATTTGTTCCAAACATTGAAGCAAATTTTCTAATATAAAATGCTTGTTCATTACTTACTTTTGCTGATCCTAAAAACATAACTGAATCTGGACCAAATTTTTCTCTTAACTCTAATAGTTTATTAGAAATTTTTGTCATAGCATCATCCCATGATACTCTATTCCATTTTCCAGCTACTTTTTCTATTGGATACTGTAATCTGTTTGTAGATCTAACCTTATCGATCATATCTGCGCCTTTACAACAGTGTCCCCCTCTACTAACTGGGTGATCTTGAGCTACTTCTTGTCTTACCCATACACCATTATGAACTTCTGCAATCACTCCACAACCAACTGAACAATGCGTACAGATAGTTTTTATCAATTTTGAACCAGGAAAAGGATTTTTAATCTCTTCTTCTGTCGCATCTCTTAAAACTTTTTCTTTGTTAGCAAAGGCAGATGTAGCTGTAACAGCTGTTGCAAGTGAAGCCATTTTTAAAAATGTTCTTCGTCCAAAGCTATTTGCTCCCATTTATATCCTCCTTCATTAAATTTAATTTGCAGCTTTATAAAAATTTTCCCAAGCTACTGATTTCTTATAAAGAATCTCTTTTTTTCTTGATGTTCCAACAACAACTCCGTTACCAACATTACTTCCTGCACCTCTTGCTTTATTTTCACTTGTTGCTGCTGTTGCAACAACAGATCCTGCTAAAACAGAAGCTGCTATCGAAGCTCTTTTGATAAAGTTACGTCTATCGTTTAACTTATCACTCATGATAACTCCTTTATTTTATTTAGGGTAAAAAGCCCTTTTAAAACTTCTTTAAAATTTTAGAAGAACTCTCTATTTTCAAAATAGAGTCAGAAATCAAGCATTAAGTTATTTAAATAATATATATTTCAATTTTTTAATAAAACAATTTTTATAAAAATTATTTTGTTAGATATATATAGTCTTTTGTACTTGTAAATAGATTTTTTCTACTATAAAAAGTAGATAATGGGGTAGTCATTTCTAGAAATATTTTTCTTTTCATGTGTAATCTCTTATTGTTAATATATTCTATATTTAGAGATAAAGGAAGTATCAAGCTCTCTTTATGTAAAACCATAACCTATGGTCTATGAACTAAAATAGAAGAAAATAATAGTGAATTATTTATAAGTAAAAACTTAAATAGTAAAAAATTTTTTACTTAAATTAACTACAAATTTAATCTTGCTTAAGTATAATACATATAATTTTTAGAAAGAAGATATGCGATGAATAACGAATATAAACTAACTAAATTCGTTCAAGCCGCTGGTTGTGCTGCAAAGATGGGTCCGGGGGATCTAAAACAAACAATTTGCCACTTAACGCCAGATGATGAAAGAATTTTAGTAGGCTTTGATACAAGTGAAGATGCAAGTGTTTATCAAATAAATGAATCTCAAGCCATAGTTCAGACACTAGATTTCATTACTCCTGTTGTTGATGATCCATATATTTATGGTCAAATAGCAGCCGCAAATGCACTTAGTGATGTTTTCGCTATGGGAGCAGAAGTAAAAACAGCTATGAATATAGTTGGTTTTGATAGAAAAAATATTCCAAAAGATGCTTTAGGAATGATACTTGATGGTGGAAATAGTAAGATTAAAGAGTGTGGTGGAGTGCTTTTAGGTGGTCATACTATTGAATCACCTGAGATGTATTATGGATTATCTGTAACAGGAATGATACATCCAAATGAGGTTATAAGAAATAACACACCAAAAATTGGTCATGTTTTAGTTCTTACAAAACCTATTGGAATGGGTATTTTAACAACTGCCATAAAAAGAGATTTATTAGAGTTAAATCTAATAAAAGATTGTGCAAAGATTATGGCAAGTTTAAACTATTTACCATCAAAAATGATGAGAAAATACGAGATAAGTTCTTGTACTGATATAACTGGATTTGGACTTATGGGACATGCATTAGAGTGTACAAATAACTCTATTACACTTAATATTTCTCACAATGATGTTCCTTTCGTAAAAGAAGCTTTTGATTTTGCGTCAAATGATGTAATTCCAGGTGGAACAAGAAGAAATATGAAGTATGTGGAAGATAAAATTGAATTTTTACCAAATGTTTCAGATATTTATAAAGCGCTACTTTGTGATGCTCAAACTTCTGGTGGACTTTTAATAGCAATGAAAAAAGAGGATGCAAAAGAGTTTATAAAAGAACTAGAAGATTATAGTTTTGGATATGCAAGCATAATCGGAGAAGTAATTCCTAGAACTCATAAAGCAATAATTATAAACTAAAAAGAAAGAGTTTTAAACTCTTTCTTTTAGTCTAATAGAATTAGTCATCAAATGTATTTTTTTTATAAAAATACATTTTAGTATTTGTACCATTATCCTCAATAATAGTAATCACTTTTTTTTCTTCTCTATCTTTTTTTCCATAAGGATAAGATGCTATCCAAATTTCTTTATTTTTTTTGATATAACAATTAAACCCATTATTTTCATCTTTTATAGATGGTTGAAGGTTAATAACTTGTTCTTTACTTTCTAATAAAGGAAATATAGTTGCAAACTTTTCCAAAACTGTATATTTATCTACTAAACTTTTTAATTTAGTATAAGCTTGTTCTTGTGTTGAAAATGTATATAATCGAACAGTTTCTTTTTCATTAATAGGAACTGGATAAATATAATTCTCATTTTGCTTTGTTTCTTTGTTTAATCTTATAAACAAACTATAATCTAAAGCTTTATTTTCTTTAACTTCTTTTTCAAAGTTCACACATTTATCTAATCTAGTAGTAAGATCACCTAATACACTATTTGCAAATAAAGATATATTTGCAAATAACAAAATCAGTACTATTGATATTTTCAAAATTCTTTTCATCTTGATTCCTTTTTTATTAAATTTCTCACACTAAAACTTTTTTATCCTTGAAAATTATACATAAAATCTCTTGACAAATTATAAGATTTATAGCCCATGAAATCGGCTATAAATCTTATAATTTGAATTATAAGATTTATGATAAATTTTTAAAAATAATAAAAAAAAGGATATAAAATGTCAGAAAACTCAAGTATTAATTCTTTAAGCGATATTGTTATTTCTATTGCAAAATCTGTTGCAGAAGCTCAAAGTAGTGTAGAAGAATCTCAACTTTCTCATCTTTTTACTTTTTTTACAAAAAAATTAAAAAAAGATGCTTTAGGAAATAAAACAGATGAACCTCTTCCTGGTATTTTCCCAAAAAAACTAAAAATTGGTATTCCAAATTCGGATGAGACAAGTTATAAAACAAAATATTATGAAGTTCCATACATAAATCTCTTACCTATAAATCCTGTTCATATTGAAAAAATCACTACAGATTTTGACTTACAATTAGTAGGAGTTGAAAGTACAAAAGCTAGTGAAGAATCTGAAATAAAAGAATTCAATAAATTACCAACTTTACAAGTTGACATCATAGGCGGAGGTATTGCAAAACAAAAAGGAATAAGTGCCCATATTAGTTTAACAATGGTTAGACATGAATTACCAGAAGGAACAGCAAGAATGATAAACGAACTTATAAATAAATCTCAAGGCTATACAAAAGAGCTAATCCAAAATAAGGAGGGAACAGACAATGTAGAATAAAAATTTTCAACTAACTTACAAAAAAATATATTAAAAAAGGAGAAATTATTATGGCAACAGAAATTACTAATCAATTCACTGGTTTACCAATGGATTCACTTATTGGTGCACCACTTTTGGCGGCTTGCGATGCGCAATTAAAACTTGCAAACTCAACAGCAACATTTATCAATACAGTTGGATTTGAAGACAAAGATAAAAATAAAGTTAGAACAATTGACTTCAAATATCAAAACAAAACTCCTAAATACGATGACAAAGGAAAAGTAATTGGTTATGAATCAACAGATATGGTTGTTCAAACACCTCTTTTATCTATCGTAAAAATTCCGAGTTTATCGATTACAGATTTAAATATCACTTTTGATATGGAAGTAAAAACTTCTGAAGAAGAAAAAACTTCTGATGATAAATCAGGAACTTTAGAATCAGAAGCAAGTTTTGGATTTCTTTGCTTTAAAGCAAAAGTAAATGTAAAAGGTTCAATTAGTTCTCATAAAGAGAATTCAAGAAAAACTGATACATCTGCTAAATACCATGTTGAGTTGCAAGCAAAAGATGGTGGAATGACAGAAGGTCTTTCTAGAGTGCTTGATATTATTCAAAATTCTATTACCCCAGTAGAATCAAATAAATTAAAAGCAGATAATTCTTCAAGTAAAAAAGAAGAGATTCAATAAAAGGATAAGAAATGGCTAAAGTTTTCAATTTAAGTTCTATTCAATTTATCAAAAGAGTTACTGTAGGTCACAAAGACCCAGATGTAAACTATGATGAGAATGAAATAATAAAAGCTCAAGAATATATAAATCGTTGTTTAAGTGAGTCTCCCAAAGGATATATTATAGGTATAGAAAAAAATTTTAATATTATCAATTTAGGAGAACATCAAGTTGTAATGCAATGGCTAGTATATCATATAGGCTTTGAAAAAAAACCATTTTGGATGGAATAAAATGAAAACTACCATTTCTTTGGCTAATTTATCATCTATTTTAGAAAGTGAAAAATCTATAGCTCAAGATAAATTAAAAGAGCATATTTTATATAAATACGCCACTATTTTACCTAAGTTCTATAAAGAATTTTCACTACCTTTAAACAAAATTGCTAATATGCTTTTTTATCCTTATTACACACTAGAAATTAGCTTTAAATTTGAAGTATATAAAATAGGTGCTAAAACTTTTTCATCAAAGAAACCTAACTTTTTTATAAGAATATTTAAGAAAGTTAGTTTACATACTATCAAGATATCGCATCAAAATATATTTATTGATGATGCGATACTTGATATAAAACAACAAAAAGAGATAAAAATAAATATTTAGGAGAACTAAGATGAGTAAGAAGTTTAATGAGTATTTTATAAAAGAAAGTGATATTAATCCTATCATTGACAGTTTTATTCTTAAAGAAGATATTGTTGGAATTGCCGAGTTTACACGAATTTTTAATTGTGCAATAAGTTTTCGTGAAGCAAAAGCACCAGTCTTAAAACTTATGAGATATGGTGCAGGTACAAAACCTCACTCAATAATGTTTGATAAAACATTAAAAAATGACACTTCATCAAAAGAATATCAATTCTTAAAAGAAATTGGTCTTGAAAGTATTTTTGAAAAACTTGAAGGATATGTTACATATTATAGAGAGTTTAATGACAAAAAAATCTTTGGTATTTATCTAACTAAAAAAGGTAAAGAAGCATATCTTGAAGAATCAAAAAAACTAACAATGAATGAAGGTAAAGAAGCATATCTTGAAAAATTAAAAAAACTAACAAAAGATAGAAATATCTTAATTGTTGACAAATATTTCAAAGAAGATTTTTTAAATAACCCTTCTTATTTTATTACTGGAGATTATGATACTCACGATATAGTATCATTTACAACTCAACCACATACAATACCTTCAGAACTCGATTTTGAAGAGATATTAAACCCTTTAAACTATGTTTTAGCTAGTGATGTAGAAATAGAAAAACATACTCAAGGAAGAGCAGACTCTACAATAAATGCAGTAGCTGAGTTTCTAAAAGATGAAGAAATTTCTTTTAGAAATGAAGTTAATGCAATAAAGAAAAAACGAAAATCCGTGGAATACTATCCAATACAACATGGAGCTCAAGTTAATTATCTTGCACATGTACGAGATAAAGAAAAAGAAGCATCAATTATTAAAAATGTTGCAAATATGAGCGATAGTGTTGCAATATGCTCAAAAGGGAAATGGTTGTATCTCAAAGATAAAACTGCTATCAAAAAATGGTATGAAGAGTATAGTGTAAGAATGAAACAAACATGGACTAGCCAACAAGAGATGGAAGATTTTTTGAAAAGAGTTATATCTCACGATGTAAAAGTCGATACAATAGATAAAAATACAACTATGTTTATACTTGCACAAACATATGACCCTTATCAAGAACAATAAAGGTTAACAATGTCAGCAATAGAAATTGTACTACCTTTTACTGCACAAAGTGAAGGTTTTAGTAAAACAGTTTACAAATGTCCTGCTGGATTTGACACTATTGGTTATGGAAGAAATATCCAAGCAAATCCTTTGAACCAAGATGAATTAAAAAGTATTGGTGCAACTACTAGTACTTCAAAAACAAGCTATCAAGTAAGTGAAGAAATAGCTAAAACTTGGTTAAAAAAGGAGCTTGAGAGAGTTAAAAATGGCCTATCAAAAGAGTTATCATTTTTTGATAAATTAGATGATGTAAGACAAGCTATTCTAATAGATATGGCTTACAATATGGGAATAAAAGGGCTACTTAGCTTTAAAAATACTCTTAAGCTAATAAGTGATGGAAAGTATGTAGAAGCTTCTATAAATATGGAACAAAGTAATTGGTATAAACAGGTAAAAACTAGAGCTAAAAAACTTTGTGAAGCTATGAAAACTGGAATCTTGAAATAATTCAAGATATAAAGAAAGAGTTTTAAAACTCTTTCTTTTAGTCTATTATTTTTTAAACTATTTTAAATCACACTTAGAAGCATCGCCTTTAGCATCCATATATCCCCAAGTCATCAATCCTATTCCAGAACTATATTTTACATTTCTCACAGCATTTGCATCTAATTTTTTTGCTTGTTCAGCTAAGACAAAATTTGCCTGCTCTTTTGTTGGATCTTTATGAAAAACTGTTAGTTTTTTCACACTTGTATCTATTTCTTTTATTGTTACACAATTTTTGTCATTCAAACTATCTTCTGTTACTAAAACATTTGATGGTGACATAGCACTTAAATTATCAGGAATACTAACTCCAGAATCATTTCTATAACTACAACCACTAATACCTAATGCCAAAATACTTAGAGTTACCAAGCTAATCACTTTTTTCATACTATTTCCTTATGTATTTGATTATTTATTATATTTATAATCTACTTCATTATTACTTTTATTTACAAAGTTCTGGATTCTCTTCGCAAATTGCTTCAAGATTTTCTTTTGCTTCAACATGTCCTTGTTCAGCGGCTTGTTTGTAGTATTTTATAGCTTTTTTAAAGTCTTGTTCAACTCCAATGGCATTTTGGTACATTGTTCCAAGATTATATTGAGCTTCTGCATAACCTTGATTTGCTGATTTTTCATACCATTTTATAGCTTCTTCATACGATTGATGAACATTACTACCATTTGCATACATATTTCCAAAATCATTTTGAAATTTTGGGTCATTCTTTTTTGTAGATGTTTCTTGATAGTTTTTTGAGTTTATATCATTGCTACTATTTTCAGAAGGATATAAAAAAACTATTGTGATTACTAAAATTATCAAAATTACCAAGGCTAAAACTATTTTTTTCATTTTGTTTCCCAATTTTTAAAATTAAACTTATTGATATTGTATTAAATTATTTTTTAAAGTAGTTTAAGTAAAAAAACATTTACCTATATTAAGCTTTGTAGTATTAGAAATAAGCTATAATCTAAGCCATTTTAAATGGCGAGAAGGTGAAGGAATCGAACCTCCCACGGCGTTGTCATCAAAACCGTCAATCAGGGTTGAAGCCTGTGGTGCCCACCAGGTACACTAACCTCCCATTTGTAAGTTTCAAATCTTACTCAAAAGATTTTTAAAAATATATAAAAGGGTAAAAATGAGTTTACTAAAATCCATTCCAAAAGTTGATAAATTTATTATGAATAAGGCTTTTGAAGGATTATCAAGAACTTTGATAACAAAAATTGCAAAAAAAACTTTAGAAGAATTAAGAAACGATATTTTGAATAATAAAATAGAAAAAATTGATGAAAATACTCTGATAAATGAAGTTTTAGACTCTTACAAAGATTTAACTTCACCATCTTTAAAAAGTTTGATAAATGCAACTGGAATTATCGTGCATACAAATCTTGGAAGAAGTTTGTTAGATGAAAAATCACTTACAAAAGCTATAAAGATTGCAACTACTTATAATAACCTAGAATATGATTTAAAAAAAGGAAAAAGAGGAGAAAGATACGAACATATCACAAAATCTTTACAAGCTTTAACTTCTTGTGAAGATGCAATAGTTGTAAACAATAATGCAAGTGCAGTATTTCTAATACTAAATACTTTTTGTAAAAATAAAGAAGTAATAGTAAGTCGAGGTGAACTTGTAGAAATTGGAGGAAGTTTTAGAGTTCCAGAAGTTATGAATCAAAGTGGAGCAAAACTAAAAGAGATAGGAACTACAAATAAAACTCATTTAAGAGATTATGAAAATGCCATTTGTGAAAAAACTTCAATGCTTATGAAAGTTCACAAATCAAACTACTCTATTGAAGGATTTTCAAGTGAAGTAAGCTTTGAAGATATAGTAAAAATTGCACAACAAAATGGCTTGATTGACTATTTTGATATGGGAAGTGGTCATATAATAGATTTACCATATAATCTAAACAAAGATGAACCATCAATTTTAGATATTATGAAATACAAACCAAGTTTACTTAGTTTTTCAGGAGATAAACTTTTTGGAAGTGTACAAGCAGGAATAATCATAGGGAAAAAAGAGTTAATAGCAAAAATCAAAAAAAATCAACTTCTAAGAATGTTAAGAGTTGATAAAATAACTCTTGCACTTTTAGAAGAGACTTTAAATTCATACTTAAAAAATGAACTTGATAGTATTCCAACACTTAAAATGTTAAACACAAAAATTGAAACTTTGGAGCAAAGAGCAAATAATCTAAAAGAAAAATGCGAAAACTTCATAAAATGCGAAGTTATAAAAACTTCAACAATGGTTGGAGGAGGAACAACTCCAAATAAAAAAATTCCAACTATTGCTTTAACTTTAGAATACAAAAATTACAAACCAAATAAACTAGAAGAGATTTTAAGAAAGAACTCTATTATTTCAAGAATAGAAAATGATAAAGTACTTCTTGATTTTAGAACTATTTTAGAAAGTGATTGTAAAAAAATAGAAGAAATATTAAAAAATCTTTTTGAGAGTATAAAATAATGTCAAATATAATCATTGGAACAGCAGGACATATTGACCATGGAAAAACTGCACTAATTCGTGCTTTAAATGGCTTTGAGGGAGATACAACAAATGAGGAAAAACAACGAGGAATAACTATTGATTTATCTTTTTCAAATCTCTCTAAAGGTCAACAAAACATAGCTTTTATTGATGTTCCAGGACACGAAAGACTTGTAAAAAATATGATTGCTGGAGCATTTGGATTTGACTATGTTATGCTTGTAGTTAGTGCTAGTGAAGGTATAAAACCACAAACAATAGAACACATAGAAATAATAAATCTTCTAGGTTTAAAAGAGATAATTGTAGTAATAACTAAAAAAGATTTAGTAACTTTAGATGAACTTGAATTACAAAAAGAGTCAATTTTAGAGTTTTTAAAAGAGTTTGATTTTGATATAAAATTTATCTCTTGCGTCTCTATTTATGATGAAAATTCTATTGAAAAACTAAAAACTCAACTTTTTAGTATAAAAAATTCTATAAAACAAGAAGAGAATTTTTTTAGATTTTATATAGATAGAATCTTCTCACCAAAAGGTTTTGGTACTGTTGTAACTGGAACAGTTTTAGGAAAAAAGTGTGAACTTGATGAAAAAGTTTTTATTTGCCAAACTCAAAAAGAGACAAAAATAAAAAATATTCAAGTTCATAATCAAAATGTCTTAGAAGCAAATATATCAAATCGTGCTGCTTTAAATCTACAAAATATAGATGCCAATTCTTTAAGAAAAGGTGATTTAATCACAAAAAAAGGATATATCAGAGGTTTTGATGGTATTGATATATCTTTTAAATGTTTAAAAAATAAAAAACTAAATCACAATCAAACATATACTTTATTTATTGGAGCAAAAAAAGTTGATGTAAAAGTTTTACTTTTTGATTGTATTTCAAGTTTAGAAAATGGTTTTGCAACTTTAAAAGCAAATGAGGAACTTTTTACAGTTTTTGAAGAAAAAATTATTTTAAGAAGTGGAAATGAAACAATTTGTGGAGGTAAAGTCTTAAATCCTATAATTGACCCAATGAGAAAAAACCAAAAAAGAAATCTTTTGGAATTTTTGGAAAAAAGAGACTTTGTAAATGCGTATAAACAACTTCTTGAAGTTCATAAAAAAGGTTTAGGAATCATCTCTTCAACTCAAAGATTTGCTCTATCACATGAAAAAGCAATAGAATTTGCACAAAATATGGAAGATGTTTTTGTAGATACCAAAAATTTGATTATTTATTCTCTTTCTACAAAAGAAGAGATAAAAAAATTTATAAAAGATATTTATACAAAAAATAGTTATGCCCTACTTTCAAATGCTTCAATAAATCTTAGATTAAAATGGGCAAGTCAAGCTTTCATACAAACTGCACTTGATGAACTTGAAAATGAAGAATTTTTGATTAAAGATGGTTTATTATATAAAAATGCAAATATAAAAGAAGATTTTGCAAAAGATTTAGAAAATATTGTGTTAAACAGAGTAAAAATAGAAGATGTTACTCCAACAGCTCCTTATAACATCTATGATGAACTTGACCTTGATAGAAAACTAGGTGATGATATTTTCAAAACTTTAACTTCGAAAAAACAGTTAATCAGACTTCAACACAATATTTTTATACATTTTGAAAGCTTAAACAAAATTATAAAAGCAATGAGAGAGATTATAAAAGAAGATGGATATATAGAAATTCACAATTTCAAACAAAGATTTGATTTAAGTAGAAAATATCTAGTTTGTTATTTAGACTATTTGGACAATTTTAGCGATATAAAAAAGCTTGATACAAAAAGAGTTTTTGTTTAAATTATGAAATTAACAAAAGAGCAAGAAAAAATCATAAACAGTAAAGAATTATCTTTTAAAATAAATGCCGTAGCAGGAAGTGGAAAAACTACAACACTTCTTGAATATGCAAAAAAAAACTCAAATTTAAAGATTTTATACCTTGCTTATAATAAATCTTTGCAAGTTTCACTTCAAGAAAAACTACAAAATTATAATCTCCCATATTTGCACGTTAGCACTATTCACTCACTTGCTTATAATAGGATTCAAGCATACAACTACAATCTAACAAATGATTTAAAAAACTATATTATTGAAAAAGTTATCACAACTTATGAGTTCCAAACAAATCAAAAAAACTATTTTCCAAGCTTGGAATATACAGCTTTAGTAAAAGATTTAATAACTTTTTATTGCAACTCTTCTTTGATAAATCTTGATTCAAAACTTCTTGATAGTTATAAAAAACAAAGTGATTTAAGCGCAAAAATTTTAGAACTTATAGGTAAAAATGAAAAAAGAGTTTTAGCTCATCTAAAAATCCTACTTTCAAGTATGAAAAACAAAGTTATTGATGCAACACATGATTTTTATCTAAAAATGTTTTATCTAAATAAAAAGGTTTCTACAAATCTAAATTATGATTTAATTTTAGTAGATGAAGCACAAGATATAAGCGATGTGATGATAGGAATTATTGAAAATCAAAATTGTAGACGAATTTATGTTGGAGATAGTTTTCAACAAATTTATAGTTTTAGATTTGCTACAAATGCTTTAAATAAAGTTGATTTACCAGCATTTCATCTAACAAAGAGTTTTAGATTTGGAAATAACTATGCAAAATTTTTACAATCAAGTTTAAACAATCTTTATGAATTAAACTCAAGCAATCTTTTAAAGATTTTTGGAATGGAACAAAATACAAAAATTGGAAAAGAATTTATAGATTTTTCTAAACCTTTTTGTATTATTGCTAGAACAACTTTTGGTTTGATTCAACAATTAGTTTATTATATTCATCAAAAGAAAAAAATATATTTTGAAGGTGGATATAACTCTTATTCATTTATGAATCAAACTGTATATTCTATTTTTTATCTAAAACAGAAAAAAAACGACAAAATCACAATAGATGAAATAAAAGATTTTGAGACAATAAATGAACTTGAAACTTTTGCAAAAGATACAAAAAATCAAGATTATCTAAATATAATAAAGTTTATAAATGCCTATGGCGATAATATTTTTGAGATAAATAAAAAAATAAAAGAGCATTTAGTAAATGATAAAAAAGATGCAGACATTATCTTTACAACTGCTCATAAATCAAAAGGTTTAGAATACGAACAAGTTTTGATGGCTGATGATTTCATCTCTAAAAAAGATATTTTAAATACAAAAAACAAACTCTCTTTTCAAAGAATAAATGAAGAGCTAAATATCTATTATGTAGCAAGTACTAGAGTAAAAAATGCAATTTCTCTAGCAAATTTACACTTAGATTATAAATATAGTGAAAGTGAAAATATATGAAAAAAATAGTAATTTTAATAAGTCTAATTTTAGTTTTTGCACTTATTGTTTTTAGTTACAATAAAACTCAAAAAAAAGATATTCAAATCTCATTTTACTCTTGGGAAAATAGTTTTGAAGAACAAAATATAAATGAAAAACTTTATATAAAAGTTTTAGATGTAAATTTTTCTACGAAATTAGAACTACTAAAAACAAACATCAAAGATGCTCCAAAAAACTTTATTCCAGTTATTTATATCACAAATGAAACTATGAAAAATGTAGATTATTCTTTAGTTAGCAAAGCGATTTTAGAGACTTTAAAAAACTACAAATTTGATGAAATTCAAATAGATTGTGATTGGAGTTTAAGTACAAGGTCAAACTACTTTAATTTACTTGAAGATTTAAAAGAAAAACTAAATAAAAAAATAAGTGCAACTATAAGACTTCACCAAATAAAATACTACACAAAAACAGGTATTCCACCAGTTGATTATGGAGTTTTGATGTATTATAATATGTCAAACATTGGCGATTCTAATACAAAAAACTCTATTTTAGATAATGAAATTGCAAAAAAATATCACTACAATTTTGATGTTTATCCACTAAAACTAAAACTTGCTCTTCCACTTTATTCTCAAGCTATTCAATTTAGAGAAGAAAAAGCTATAAGTTTATTTGAAGGAGTTGAAGAAAAAGATTTCAATAATGATTTTGAAAAACTAGAAAATAACAGATATAAAGTTCTAAATAGCCACTACTTTAAGGGAAGATATATATACAAAGATGATATATTTCGTCTTGAAAACTCAAATGAACAAGATATAAAAATAGCACTAAAAGATTTTTTAGATTTATCAAAAAATAGATATGATGAAGTTATTTTTTACACTTTAAAATATAAAAACAAATACGATTTAAACAATTTAATAAAAGGAAAACTATGATTTTAAGAGCTCTATTTTTTATATTTATATTAAATATAAACTTATTTTCTTGCGGATATTGGATTGACCCTTATGAAAAAGAGTTTATATTTTTAGATGATAGAAATTCCGCACTAGCAAACTATTCCAACTTAGATGAAGCAGCTGTTTATAATACAATTATTTATGAATATGAACGAAAAAATAAAGAAGCAAATCTAAAAGAGTGGCAAGAAGAGTTAAAAAATAGATACTCAATTGAAAATATAGAAGATTTTATTTATAAAAGAAAAAATCTTAACCTTTTAAGAGATAATGAAATTTCAGAATATATAAAATTTGTAGAAAAGCAAGAAAGTTGTGTAACTTATGACTATTATAAACCTGTTCCAACAGGATGCGAAGGTTATATAGAAGAAGGTTTAAATAATATTGATAAAACAACTTCTCAATATTTAAAACTTAGATATTTTTATTTAGCTTTTAGACTTGCACACTTTAAACAACAAGAACCTTTAAAAATCTATGAAAAATATAAATATCTACTTCAAAATGATACAAAAACTATCGTAAAAGATTGGATTCAAGGTATTTATGCAGGTGCTTTGATAAAAAATAATGAAACAGTAAAAGGTGTTTATGAATTTTCAAAATTACTTGACGAAAATAAAATAAACTCACATTTAAGCTATTACAACTTTTTTCACATAAAAACAAATGAACAATGGAATGAACTTTTAGCAAAAGCCCAAAACAATGAAGAAAAAACAAAATTTTATGCTCTTAGAAGTTTAAAACCTGAAAGTAATATTTTAGAAGAATTAGAAAATATTAAAAAAGTAGATGTAAACTCAAAATGGCTTGACTTTGTCCTTTTTAGAGAACTTCTAAATTATCAACTATTTTTTAATCAAAATGAAGAAACAGTAGTAGAACTTCCAAAAAAATATATTGAATTTCTTAAAACTATAAAAAGAGATGATATGTATTTAGTAAATCTTAGTCTTGCTTATTTTAGTATCTTCCAAAAAAATTATGTAGAAGCTTCAAAATACAGTAAAGAGTTATTAGAAAAATATCCAGATTCACACGAAGCGCAAACATTAGCATATATTTTATACTTAGAAAAACTACAAAAAATTGATATAAAAACAGAAAATGAAATTTATACTAAAATGACAGAACTTACAAAAAAAGATCACACTTCTCAATCAATTCATGATTATACTTTTGTAATTTTAGAAAAATTATATAAAAAACAAAATGATAAATTTAATGCCTTTTTATCAAAACATATAAACTATTTAGATATGTCAGCTTTTGATTTAGAGTTGATGGAAAAATTTGAAGTTTTTATGAAATCAACTCCAGATTCTAAACTAAAAGAGTATATGCAAACAAGTTTTTCTAAACAAGTAAACAATCATAGTTATGCAACAAAAACTAGACTTTTGATAAATAACTTAAAATTTCAAGAAGCTTTAGAAACAAATACTCCTTTTTTAAATGAAAAAATCGAATTCAATCCTTTTAATACTTTTATAAAAGGAAACAACAGAACAGGTAAACAAGACGTTTTAACTATAAAAGAGTTTTTAACAAAAATGATTGTTATAAAAACAGAACTTGAAAAAAATCCAAAAAGCGTAATGGACAACTATCTTTTTGCAAATGCTTTATATAACCTAAGTTATTTTGGAAACTCAGATAGAATTACTACTGTTTATAGAAGTAACTACTCTATTGGTTCACCACTTCTACAAAAAGAGAAGCTAGAAAAAGCAATAAAACACTACAATATTGCTTTAGAAAATTCAAAAGATAAAGAGTTCCAAGCAAAGCTAACTTATATGATTTCAAAAGCTTATCTTGCACTTGCTGATTTAAGTAATGAAAAAGATAGATGGAAATATTACGGTGAATCAAAATATAATTATGGAACAATATACGAAACATTTTTACAAAAAAATGGAGCAAAATATTTTGATACTCTAAAACAAGATTTTGGAAATACAAAATATTATCAAGAACTAATCCAACAATGTGGGGATTTTAAAATCTATCAAAAAGGAAAACAATAAATGCAGTATTTTGGAGAGATACAAACTAAATATGAAGAGATATTTTTAACTCAAAGTTATATGTACTTCAATGAGGAAGGTGAAGAAATATCAGTAAAAGAGTTCAAAAATCTGATAAAAACAACAAAAGATAGAAAACAAAATATTATTGGAACTGTATTCTTATACAATCCAGTTGTAACTCCAATGGGATTTGATTCTAATAAATATCTATTAGAGCAAGATTTTGAAGACTTTGATAAACTAATAGAACTAAAAGCTGAAAACTATATAACTGTATTTAAACAAGCTATGAGAGACTCTTGTAAAGGTAAAATCGTAGAGATAAAAAATCTATTCAACTTAATAGAAAGAAATATTGATGCTTCAACTTTACTCATAAAGTTTAATGAAGATTTAGAAAGATACAACTCAGCTCAAAATACAGAGTTTGATAGAGATATTATGTATCTTGATGCTGCAAATTTTATACCTGCTGGAAAATTTGTATTTTTTTGCTGGGGAGATAAAATAAAAGAAAAAGAGTTCCCTTATATAAATGAATATGCAAAAACTTTATATGAAAATGCTATAAAATTAGGTAAAAAAGTTGCTTATGTTTATAAAAAAGAGAAAACAGAACAAGGAAGTGTAGAGTTCTTACAGTTCTCAAATCCTTCACAAAATCAAAAATATAAAGCTTCTATTTCAAGTGCTATAAAAAAATCTTTTGAACAATTTCCTCCAATTCCAACTCCTTATGAATAAATTTTTAAAAATTTATTCATAATTATGTTATTTCTTTAGCTAAGTTTAATTATTTTAAGTATATAATTGCGTCCACTTAAATTATTGGGGTATCGCCAAGCGGTAAGGCAACGGTTTTTGGTACCGTCACTCGAAGGTTCGAATCCTTCTACCCCATCCAATTAATTTGAGTTTTTTTATGGTGAGGTTGGAGAGTGGTCAAATCCTGCGGACTGTAAATCCGCCGCCTACGGCTTCGAAGGTTCGAATCCTTCTCTCACCACCACTTTTTCAAAAGTAAATGGTTCGATAGCTCAGTCGGTAGAGCAAAGGATTGAAAATCCTTGTGTCGACAGTTCGATTCTGTCTCGAACCACCACTTTTGATTTTTATTATACACTGTGCGAGTGTGGCGGAATAGGTAGACGCGCGGGACTTAAAATCCCGTTCCGGTTTCGGAGTGTGAGTTCGATTCTCACCATTCGCACCATCTTTATATAAAACCTTTATTCCAAATTTGTATTCAAATCGATTTTTATTGTAAACTCTGCACCAAAATACTCTTTTTCATCATATGTAAATTCTACATTTTCAACACAAATAGTTCCATTTAGATGTTTTGTAATAATCTCTTCGGTCATATAAAGCCCTATTCCTGTTCCTTGGCTTTTATATTTTGTTGTGAAATATGGTTCAAAAATTTTATCTAAGTTCTCTTTTATTACTCCACCAGCATTATCTTTTATAGTTATATTTATAAAATTGTCTTTTTCAAAAGCATCTACAAAAATAAATCTTTCATCATCTTTTTTTATAAGTTCATCTCTTGAATTATTTAAAATATTTATTAAAGCTTGAATAAGCTCATTTTCATAACTTTCAAATTCAACTCCTTCAATATTTTTTATAATCTTTATATCTTTTGAACTAAATTGAGCTGAGATTAAATCCAAAGTTTTTTTAAATATTTCTATTAAATTAACTTTTGATTTTTCTTTATTTGGTATAAAGAAATTTCTAAAATCATCTATTGTTTGAGATAAATATTGAGAAGAAGCATTTATTCTATTTGAAGCTTCAAAGAAGAATTCATCAGTTAAAACTCCCATTTGTTTTTGTAAAACCATACCACTTGTTGCAGTTGTAATTATAGATAAAGGTTGTCTCCATTGATGAGCAATATTTCCAATCATCTCTCCCATTGCAGCCATTTTTGATTGTTGGTATAAAATCGCTTGTTTATTATCTAACTCTTTTTTATACTCTTTTAGTTTATTTTCTAGAAAAATCGAAACATATCCTGAAGCTACCAATAAAAATATAATTAAAATCATTCCAAGAATTAAAATATTTAGTGCATATTTTTCATAATTTCTGTCCAACTTTTCTTTAACATTCAGAATCTCTTGTTTTAAATCATCTTCATAAAACCCAGCTCCAATAAGCCAATTCCAGTCATCCATTCCTTGAACAAAACTTATTTTTTCTGTTGGATACTCTGTACTAGGTTTATTTTGTATATAAGTATAAAAACCATTTCCATTTTTAGCAATATTTATTAAATCAGTAATAACTCGTTTTTTATCTTTAACTTCATCATTTTCTAAATAGTTTTTACTTATATAATCTTTTCTAATATGGTTTAAATATGTTCCATCATAATTTATTATAAAAATATAACCAGATTTTCCAAATCTAACTAGATTTATGTATTCCAAAGCCTTTTTTTGAATTATTTTTTCAAAATCATCAAAATATTCTCCAGTTCCAATAGCAATATTTAAAGGTTCAAAAGTTTTATAAAACGCAATTTTACGCCCTATTTCTTTGTTTGTATTTGGTTTATACCAATAATATTCATCAAATCTTTCTGTTTTATCTTTTATTGTATTTACAATATTCTCAAAAAATCTATATCCATTTACATCAGTATAATTTAAAAAGTTTTTACCTTCAATGCTTGTATCAATTGGGTGAGAGAGTTTGTTTCCATAAATATCATCAATAAAAAAGTAGCCTCTTCCTTCGTTAAACCTTATACCACTTAAAGCAACTTTTATATATTGAAATATTTCTTGTTTTGATTTTGTTGTTTTATATTTTTCATAGATGTTTGTAGCCATTTCATGAGCTTCATAAACTCTATTTTTTACATTTTGTTTTAATTCTTCTTCTGTGTTTTTCTGAAGTTGTTTAGTAAAAGTAAATACCCTTAATACTTCTTCTTTTATAATTTCTTTATTTTTTAAAATATATTTTTGCTCTATCTCTTTTCTTTCTTTATTAAAAGTTTTTTTATTTTCAAAGTATAAAAATAAAATTACAAACAGAGAAAAAACTACAACAAAAACAGAAGGCATAACTTTTATTATTTTGAGAAATTGTTCTTCTTTTGATAGTTTCATTTTTAACTCAATAAATTAATTTAGAAATACTTAAAATTATTATATCTATTTTTTTTCTTTTTTAATTTTTTTTATCAAAAGATATATATTAAAATTAGTTTGATATAATCAAATGCTAAAAAAAATTTTAAGGAAATTTATGTCAAAAATAGGAATATTAGTAGCAAGTTCAAATAATAATCAAAAATTAGCTCTTAAATTAAAAGAGCTAGCACAAAGTCAAAATTGCGAAGCTGAAGTAATAAATTTAGTAGATTACAACTTACCTTTATATAGTACAATTGAAGAAGAAAAAAATGGTATTCCAGAATCTGCTTTAGATTTAGCTACAAAAATTATTGATTTAAAAGCTTTTATTATAGTTGCACCAGAATACAATGGTGTTATGCCTCCAGTTTTAAATAATGCTATGGCTTGGACTTCAAGAGCAACAAAAAATTGGAGAGATGCCTTTAATGAAAAAATTGTTGGATTAGCAACACACAGCGGTGGTGGTGGAGTAAAAGGACTTCAAGCAATGAGAATTATGTTCCAACACTTAGGAGCAAATATCTTAGCTAGAGAGATTTTAACTACATATGATAAACCACTAAATGAAGAGTCAGCAATAGGTATGATAAACTCTTTAGTAAAACTATCAAGAGCTTAGGAAAAATTTCCTAAGTTTTGTAACCCAACTGTTATAAATTTATGCTAAAATTTTTCTATGAAAGAAAAAGTATATGTACTAGATACAAATATCATTTTACAAAACCTTCAAAATCTCTACAAAATATCAGACAATAAAACCAACCATATTGTTATCCCTGAAACTGTACTTCTTGAATTAGAGGATAAAAAAAAGTTAAGTAATGAGCTAGGGTACTATTCAAGAGAGTTTGCAAGACTATTAGCTAAAATGAAAATCAAAGAAGTTGATTATAAATCAGACTTTAAAGTTGTAAAACTTTATAACGATGAATTAAATCTTGATATTATCTCTAAAGATAAATATGATACTCAAATTGAACAAGTTCACCTTTCTGAATCAAATGATAAAAGAATAATTGAAGTAGCTTCAATAGCTCAAGAGTATTATAAAGGCTGTCAAACTATATTTTTATCTTTAGATGTTTATGCAAGAACATTTGCTATTTTTAAAAATATAAAAGCTGAAACCTTACACGATGATAAATCAACAGTTCCAACATTTAATTTTGTAAAAAATATAAATTTAGATTCTTCACTTTTTAATAGTTTAGAAAATAAAGATATTACAGCGATTGATAAAGAATACGAAATGCAAAATTTTTCTTATTCATTTGAAAGTAGTGATGGAAATATTGAATATGCAATAGTAACAAATGGCAAAATAGACACTTTAAAAGAGAATGATTTTAAAGCATTAAATATAAAACCAGTAAACATAAAACAAAAACTATTTGCAAAAGCTATTTTATCAAATATGTACGATTTACTTGTAATTGATGCAAAAGCAGGAAGTGGAAAAACTTTGATGTCTATTGTTTGTTCTATGAGATTGATTGATTTAGGGATTTATGACAAAATAGTTTATGTAAGAAACTCAATAGAATCACTTGACAAAGGTGCAGAAGTTGGTTTTTTAGCAGGAAATGAAGAGAAATTTAGAATTTATAATATGGCTTTATATGATACTTTAGAGTTTATTGCGAAAAAACATCTAAAAAAGAGTGAAAATAGAGAAAATCAAGAGTCAATAAACTCAAAAATTGATGAACTAAAATCAAGATATTTTATAGAAACACTTTGGCCAGGAGAAGCAAGAGGACGAACTTTAAGTGGTGCGATTGTTATTATGGATGAGTGGCAAAATAGTAGTGAAAAAACTACACAATTAATCTTATCAAGACTTGATGAAAGTTGTATGGCAATAGTTATTGGTTCAAACAGACAAATAGATAATTTATACTTAAATAAATATAATAACGGACTAACAACTTTATTAAAACAAACAAATGAAGCACATAGTGAAATTAAAATGTTTGCAATAGAACTTGAAAAAGCAGTTCGAGGAAAATTTGCTCAGTTTACAGAAAGAATATTCGAGAATAGAAAGGATTAAAGATACAAAATAGATTAATAAACGACACTATTTACAATCATATTGAATATACAAAACTTGAAGAAAAGATGCTTCAAACAAAAATTGTAAATAGATTACAATTCATAACACAAAATGCTTTAGCATATTTTTCATATCCCTCAATTACAACTAAAAGATTTATTCATAGTCTTGGAACTATGCATTTAAGTTCATTTATGTTTAAAAATGCTTTATTAAATGCAGATAAAAAAACTAAAAACAACTTTTTATCTATATCAAAAAAAGCTATTTTAAAAATCATAAAAGAAGAAAATCTAAATATCAATATCGAAGAGTTAGAATACTTTGACAATAAAGCTTTATATCAATTTACAATTCCAACAAAATCAAAATCTCAAAGAGCAACTTACACTCTTTTATTACAAACTATGAGAATAGTTGCCCTACTTCATGATGTTGGACATTTACCTTTTTCTCATCAAGTTGAATATGCTTTAAAAAAAGTCTATAACAAAATAAAAACAAAAGAAGAAAATCAAGAAGCACTTTTAGAAAAAGAGTTTACTTTTAAAGAAAACTATGAAGAAATAACTAAAAATTGTAAAGATGTATTACATGAAGCTATTGGAGAAAATCTTTTAGAACTTTTATTTGATTATGAATTAGATGAACTTGTTTTTAAAACTCAAGAAAAGGATTATTTAAAACTAATCAAAAAATTATCTCTTTTAATTTTAGAAGAGATAACTTATGAAGATTTTGATTTTAAAGTTTTGCATGAGTTTATAAATAGCACCGTTGATGCAGATAGGCTTGATTATATAAATCGTGATATGTTAGCAAGTGGTTATATAACTGGACCAAATGACCATATTCGTATCACAAAACAAGCAGTTTTAGTTCAAAAAGAAGATAAGTTTTATTTGAGTTTTTTTGATATGAGTTTAATTGATATTGAACATATGCTTGAAATGAGATTTAATCTTTATAAAAAAGTAATCTTTAATCATGGAATAGCAAAAACTGACTCTTTACTTGAAAATGTTGTTCAATATTTAGCAACAAAATATTTTGAAGATGAAAAAGATGAAGAAAAACTATCAAACTCTATTTCTATGCTTTGGAATTTTAAAAATGAGAATAAACAAAAAGAGCTTGATACAATCTCTATGCTTGATGAAAATTGGCTCATATCTTTATTTAAAAATAGATATTTTGATATAAAAAACAAAGAAACACTAACAAAAGAAGATATGAAATATTTATACTGTTTTGAAGAAGTATTATTTGGAAAACAAAGATTTAAAAGTCCTTGGAAAAATCTAAATGAGTTTTATAAAGTACTAGATTTTTCTACTGTTGAAAGATATAAATTTAGAGAAAGTTTTGGATACATCACACAAAATAGACTTAACAAACTTCAAAGTGCATTAGATGATTTTATAAAAAAATATGAAGATGAGGATCTGTTTTTCGCTTATCAAATAGTATCGTTTAGTTTAGGTATTTCAAAAGATTTTTATTTATATGATGGTGATGAACTTATAAATATAGATGAGATTTCAACATTAAGAAAAAGATTAAAACACTCTATGAGAAATACTGTTCCTTTTTATATCTATTCAAATAAAAAAATTTTATCAGCGAAAATGAAAATAGATTTGAAATTTATGTTATTTAATATTTTTGAAGATAAATTATAAACTTAAGAGAATTCTCTTAGGCTTATAATATCATTTAAACCATCAATCGAAGCTATTGGTTCTTTTATATAATAACCTTGAACATAATCAATACCTAACTCTCTAACTTTATTCAAAATATCTTTGTTAGATACAAATTCAGCAATAGTTTTTACTTTTTGCCCTTTTGCAAAATTAACAAGCATAGAAACAATATTTTGACTACTTTTATTTATCAAAATATCTTTTATTAAAGAACCATCGATTTTTATATAATCAACATTTAATTTTGCTAGATATTCAAAATTAGAATATCCTGAACCAAAATCATCAATTGCAATTTTACAACCATACTCTCTAATAGTCACAAAAAATTCATTTATCTTTCTAAAGTTGTCTATTTCTTCGCTTTCTACTATTTCAAAAACAACTCTATGTCCTATTTTATACTCTTTTAATAACTCAATTATAAAAGATGAAATATATTCACTTTTTATATCTTCAAAAGTTAAATTTATAGAAAATTCAAAATCTTTATCTCTAAAATAATCAAAAGTTTTTTGAATCATTGTTTTTGTAAGTTGCAAATATTGTTTTGATTTTTTTGATATATCTAAAAAATAATATGGAGAAATAACATTATTTCCATCAATCAATCTTACAAGAGCTTCATATTTCTCAATTTTGCTTGTTTTCAAATTGTAAATTGGTTGAAAATATGGAACAATTTTATCTTCATCCAATGCTTTTTTGATTTTTAAAGTCCAAAAAATATTTTTTTCATAATCTTTTTCTAACTCTAAAGCTTTATCATAAATAATAATATTTTTATTTGCTTGAGAATATCTTTTAATAATATTTGCTGTCTCTAATAAATTTTCTTTTGATTCAAAAGAGAAAACATAGCTTAATTGAACATATAATTCTCTACTTTTTATCACAATTGGAACTTTTCCTATTGTTTTAGATATTTCATCTATATTTTTTATAAATTTATCTCTATCTTCATTTTGAGCAACAATACAAAAAGTATCTGAATGATCTCTATAAACTTTATAATTTTCTTTATCAATTAATAGCTCTTCAATTTTTCTAGCTACAATTTTTAAAACATTATCACCTGTTTTATATCCAAAGAAATCATTTACATCGCTAAAACTAACAATATCTAAAATCGATATACAAGGATTTACAGACTTTGAAACATCTTCTATTAACTTATATCTATTTCCAATATTTGTTAAAGAATCAAGTCTTAAATTTCTTTTTAACTCTTCAGTTTTTAATACCAAATCAGTTATTTCATGACGAATCGCAATATATTCGATAATTTCATTTTTTTCATCTAATATAGGTCTAATATTAATATTTACCCAATAAAATTCACCATTCTTTTTTCTGTTTTTTAAAACTCCATACCAAACTTTTTTATTTTTTATAGTTTCCCATAATTGTTGAAAAATTTCATCATCTTCCTCACCTCTAACAATAGAGTGTGGTTTCCCTAAAACTTCTTCATAAGTATATAAAGAGACTTCGCAAAATTTATCATTTACGTATGTGATATTTCCTTTTAAATCAGCAGTCGAAATAATGTTACTATCTTTTGTAGCTTCATTATACTGTTTTAAAATATGATTTTCTTTTTTTAGTTTTTTAAATTCTTTTAGTTTTAATATAAAAAAAATCAAAAGAAGGAGCATCAAAAGTAATAATAGATATTCAGTATTTGTGAAGATCAAATAATCTCCTCCTAATATTTTATATAATAGAATACAAATTATATAATAATTTTTTTTAATATTTGATTCGCATTTAGAAATAACTAATTTTAAAAGGATTTCATTTGGATTTAACAAACTTAAGAGCAAAATATACTACCAGAGGTTTGGATATAAAAGATTTAAACCAAAACCCTTTTAAACAGTTTGAAACTTGGTTTAATGAAGCAATTGAAGCAAAATTAACAGAACCAAATGCTTTTAGTCTTGCTACAGTTGGAAAAGATATGATGCCAAGCATAAGAACTGTTTTATTAAAAATTTTTGATGAAAAAGGTTTTGTTTTTTTTACAAATTATAAAAGTACAAAAGCAAATCAAATAGAAGAAAATCCTAAAGCTGCTGCACTTTTCCCTTGGCTTGACTTAGAAAGACAAGTAAAAATAGAAGGAAATATTCAAAAGATTTCTACAACAGAGTCTTTAAAATACTTTTTGTCTCGTCCTAAAGGGAGCCAAATTGGAGCGTGGGTATCACATCAAAGTCAAGTTATCAGTTCAAGAAGTTTATTAGAACAAAAATTTGATGAAATAAAGAATAAATTTGTAAATGGGGAAGTTCCTTTTCCATCTTTTTGGGGCGGATATATCATCAAACCTACAAAAATAGAATTTTGGCAAGGTGGGCAAGATAGACTTCATGATAGATTTTTATATGAGCTTAAAGAAAATGGAGCTTGGTCAATATCAAGATTGGCTCCATAAAATCTTTAGAAAAATTCTATTGCATTTTTTCCTTGTTTTTTAGCACTGTACATAGCTGTATCAGCTTGTTTAATAATATCTTTTACACTAACACTAGCATCACTAAATAAAGTTATTCCAATACTTGGCGTTGAGATATTTACATGTCCTTCAATATGCGTGATGTCATTTAACGTCTCTTTTATTTTTTCTGCCAAACTTGTTATATTTTTCTTAGCATCTATACTATTATTTCCAATATTATCAATTAAAACTATAAATTCATCTCCACCTATTCTTGAAACAGTGTCTTCATCTCTTATTACTTGTTTTATTTTTTTAGCTACTGTAATTAATAAAACATCTCCAATATCGTGCCCTAAAGTATCATTAACAGCTTTGAAGTTATCTAAATCAATAAATATTAATCCACCAAAGATTTTATGTCTTACAGTTTTTGTAATAGCATGTTCTATTCTATCTGTTAACAACAATCTATTTGGTAATCCTGTAAGATTATCGTGAGTTGCTTGATATTCTAAGATTTTTTCTTTATCTTTTTGCTCACTATTATCCATATATTGACCTAAATAATTTGTGATTTTCTCATCTTGATTTTTTATTACCGTAATTGTAGCTTTTAAAGCAATTATTTCATCATTTGCTTTTTTATTATAAACGTCACCACTCCAATTTCCATTTATTTTCAAACTATTCCATAAGTTTTCAACAAACTCTTTATCTTGGTGTGCAGTTTTAAAAATTCTTGGATTTTGTCCAACAATTTCTTCTTTTGAATATCCCATTATTTTACAAAAAGCTTGGTTTACTTTGATTATATTGTTATAAACATCTGTAATAATCATAGGTGCAGAAGAATCAAAAGCATAAGAAGATAGTCTTAATTCAGCTTCTTGCTTCAGTCTTATATCTTCATATTCAATTTTTTCTAAACAATAAGTAATATCACTAACAAGTTTATCGAATAGAATTTCTACTTCTTGGTCAAAAAATTCTAATTCTTTTGAATAGATTATCAAAACTCCAATAACTTGATTAAATTTTTTGATAGGAAATGTTGCCATAGATCTAATATTTAATTTATCAGCATCTTTATAGAACACAGAAATATTTTTTTCTTTAAAATTATTTATAATAATATTTGTTTCATATTTCATAGTTTTTGAAACTAAATTATCATGAGAAACATTTCCATATTTATCTACTTGTGAAATAACAACATCTTTTAATTCTCCATCTTTAGCAACAATCATTTTTGAAGAGAAATCATAGATAAAACAAAATTTTAAATGTTCATTCTCACTTAAGAGTTCACATATATTAGAATAAAGTCTCTCTTTATCAAATGTTTTCATTAAAAATTTATTTGTTGCATTTAAGATTTCATAGATATGTTTATGTTTTTGAATTTTATCAAAAGATTTTTGTTCATTATAAATAATATTTTTTAGTACAAAAAATAAAGAAATCAATGTAAAAAAGCAAAAGAATAGATAAACGAAACTTAAGTTTCTTTCTATAATTACATCTCTATCAAAAATCGCTACTTCTCTTTCTAATTGTCCTAACATATCAACAAAAATTTTTGATATACCATCTATATTTTGATTTACATTTAAAAAATGATTCATTTTTGATAAATCAACTCTAAAATCATTTGATAACTTTGCAAATTTAATCAAAAACATAGAATCAATAGCCGTTTTTGTTGTTTGATTAAAACACTTTATTATCTTTTCTGGAGTTGTATTTAAATTATAAATCTCTTTTCTTAAAGAGACTAAATCGCTAATTTCTAATTTATATTTTTTTAATTCAGCTTTTTCTTCTTTATATTTTTCTAATGATAATAAAGCTTTTTTAGATATCTCTTGTTGCTCTATTAACTCTTTATTTAAACCTCTACTTGATAAATATTTAAGTGATAAATTTTGCTCTTTTTCTAAAGAAGATACAAACTCTTCTACGGATTTTATGTAATGTAAGTTATTATGATTTAATTCAACTTCATTAGCCATCTCTATTTTTTCAAGAACTAAAATCGAACTAAAATATAAAATACCTAGTACTGGCAAAGTAAAAATCATTACAATTTTTAGAAATAATTTGTTTCTAAACAAGCTAACTTATCCTTAATATTACTATCTTTTATTTTTCTTATTTTTCTATTATAATATAATACTTTCCCTTAATCCTCATAGATTTTGACGTTGAAAAAATATTACTTATTTTATCACTTTTTACTGCAGCATAAGAACAAAAATCCATAACATCAATTTTTCCTATGTCATCACTTTTTAAACCAGCTTCAGATATTAAAGCGCCTAAAATATCACCCTTTCTAAGCTTTTGTTTTTTCCCACCATTTATAAAAATAGTTCTAAAATTTGAATTTATTTCAAAAGAGATATCATCTTTTATATCTTTTGGGTTTTCTATTTTAATATTATTAAATTTCTCTTTTATGATTTCAAATTTATCTATTTCATTTTCAGTAAATAAAGAGATTGCCAAGCCACCTTTTCCAGCTCTTGCTGTTCTTCCTATTCTATGAGTATGTATTTTTTCATCTAAACTTAAGTCATAGTTGATAACCAAATCAACATCATCAATATGAAGTCCTCTTGAAGCAACATCTGTTGCAATAAGTATTGGATATGATTTATTTGAAAATAAAACCATAGTTTCATCTCTTTGTTTTTGTTCTAGGTCTGAATGTAAAGTTAAAATATCAAGCCCTAAATCATATAAATCATCAGCTAATTTTTCACAAGTTATTTTCATATTACAAAAAATCAAAGTTGTTTTTGCTTGATTATGAGATATAAGTGCTGGAATAAGTGCTGTTTTTTCACTTGGAGTAACTTCATAAAATTTTTGATTTATAAGAATCTCTTTTTCATCAGAAATTTCTTTATAAATTGGATTTTCTAAAATATTTGAAGCAAAAGTTTCTATATTTTTTTCATAAGTTGCTGAAAAAAGCATAGTTTGTCTATTTTTAGGTAAATTCTCAATTATTTCCATAATATCATCATAAAAACCCATATCAAGCATCTTATCAGCTTCATCTAAAACAAAAGTATTAATATTTTCTAGATTTATATTTTTCTCTTTTATATGTTTTAAAACTCTTCCTGGTGTTGCAACAACAATATGTGCATTATGTTGTAAAGAGACAACTTGTGGTTTAAAGGGAACTCCTCCACATAAAGTTAGAACTTTTACATTATGAATATGTCTTGATAAATTTCTTAAATTTTGTGCTATTTGATTTGCTAATTCTCTTGTTGGAGCTAAAATCAATGATTGAATCTTAAACTCTTTTGCTTTTAATTTATTTACTATTGGTAAACCAAAAGCAACAGTTTTTCCTGAACCTGTTTTGGCTTTTGCTATTAAATCTTTATTTTGTAAAGCATCTGGAATAGTTTTTTCTTGAATTAAAGTTAATGTTTTGTATTCCAAAGAGTCCAAGTTTTGTAAAAACTCTTTAGAAAGATTTAGTTCTGAAAACTGCATAATTATTTTCTATTTTTATTTGTAAATATAACTATCAAAATGATAGCTGTTACAGCTACAAGTCCAACATATTTAAAATCTTCACTCAAACTTAAAAGGAACTTTCCAGCAGTAAAACTTATATATCCAATAACACAAGCCCAAACAGCAGATGCAATCGCATTAAAAATAGTAAATTTAATAACAGAATATTTTGTAATACCAATAGCTAAAGGAACTAAAGTTTTTACTCCATAAATAAATTTTTGTATAAAAATCACAAAAGAACCATATTTTTTCATTATCAAATGAGTTAAAGCAACTTTTCTTCCATATTTTTTCATTATATCTTTTGCATAAGTTTTATTTTTTCTAGCTAAAAAAAACAAAAATTGACTACCAACAAAATTTGATACAGTTGCAACTGCTACACAAATATAAATATTTAAATCTCCTGCATAAGACAAAGCACCAGCTATTGCAAGTCCTACAAATCCACCACCAAATGTATATAAAAATAGTGCTATATATCCCCAATCTTGGATAAATTGTTCCATTAAATTATTCCTAATTTTTTGATTTTTTTTAATAAAGAGTTTCTATTCTATCTAAAAGTTAATTAAAAGCATAAGAAAGCATTTTTAGAATTTTTTGTATAATCAATTTTTAAATAAAATATTAGGAAAATTTATGAAAAAATCGATTATCGTTTCAGCTTTAGTTATAGGTACAACTTTTTCTTTTGCTTTAGATTTAGGTAGTATCGCAAAAGGTGTAATGGAAAATATTTCAGATAATAAAACTACTACTTCAAACCCAACATCTACTGTAAATTCAAATTTAGATAACGCTACAATCTCAAATGGTTTAAAAGAAGCTTTAAAAAATGGAGTATCTTTTGCTACAACAGAACTTGGAAAAAGCGATGGTTATTTAAATAATAAAAGTGTAAAAATCCCACTGCCTGATAACATCAAAACAATAGAAAGTGTTATAAGAAAAGCTGGTGGTGATAAAATGGCTGACGATTTAATAAATTCTATGAATAGTGCAGCATCAAAAGCTGCTCCTAAAACTGCTGAAATCTTCGTAGATGCTATTGATAAGATGAGTTTAACAGATGCTCAAAAAATCTTAAATGGTGGTGATACAGCAGCAACTGAATATTTTAAAAAGAATACAACTTCATCTTTAAAAGAAGCAATTAAACCAATAATTGAAGAAACAATGAAAGAAAATGAAGTTGCAGGTTACTATGACACTTTAAATAATTATTATCAATCAAGTGCAAAAGGTTTAGTTGATACTAGTTCAGTTACAAACTTAGCTAAAAATTTTGGTGTTGATTCATATCTTCCAGGAAATTCAAATCAAAATTTAGATGACTATGTAACATCTAAAGCAATAGATGGATTATTTACAATCATTGCACAAAAAGAAGCTGCAATTAGAAAAAATCCAGCAGAACAAACTTCATCAATACTAAAAGAAGTATTTGGAAAATAGTTTAAACTAAGAGAAAACTCTTAGTTTGAAGAAATCGCGAAATAGCTATTCATAGCATTATTTTTTACTAAACTTAAGTTCTCTATTTTTGGAATATTATTACTATCTTTTTCAAAACGATAAACATAATCTTTTTTAAAGTTTTTTAATAACTTTTCATAAAGTTCAGCTTTTTTATCTACTATAAAAACCTCTTTGCTTACTTCGTAGATATATATTACATTCAAAAAATAACTATTATCAACTTTATATGTCAAAAATTCATAATGAGAAAACTCTTCTTTTTCCACTAAATCAAAATTTTTTGCTTTTATATTATCTTTTAATAAACCTATAAAAAAACTCAAGGCTTGTCCATTCCAAGATACATCAATATCTGTGTGGATATATTCTAAATATATTTCATTTGCACTTAGAGTGTAAGCATCTATTATATAAGGGTCATGTCGTGTTTTTGTATCAATATTTGAAAGTGTGTATTTAAAAGTGTTGTCGCTATCTATCTTGAATTTTAAGTCATTTTCTTCAAGGCTAACATAAGGTCGAGATAATTTTGTAATTGTTTTAAAAATCATCTTTAAGCCTTCAAATATAGCTCCAACCATTTGTTAACCTTTAAATTATATTTTAGTTATTTTATTTAAGTATAACTTTATCATATTATAAGTTTTTATTCAAGGGATTTATGTTTTTCAAAAATATCTATATATCTTAAAACTCTTTCTTTTGCTTCATCTTCTAAAGTTTCAAACCAACTTTTTAACTCATCAAATGACCAATCTTTTAATTTTACGTCTTTAAATTTTATTTGCCAATTTTTAATTTCTTCATCTTGATTAGTATCTTTTGCTTTATCAAGTATTTTTAACATTTCAAATTTTAGTAATTTTTCTTTGTTTTCTTTTACAAGATTTAAAAATAAATCTAAATCTTCTTTTGAGTTTGTATTACCTGAAATTATATTTGTCTCAATTTTATTCAATAAAGCACTTGCAACTAATTCTAAAATATTATTCTCTTTTGAATCTTTAAATTTCTCTATTAATTCATCATATACTTTTATTGCTTCTTCTACTTTTCCATCTATTTGCCCAAGTGTTACACCTTTATTCAATAAAGCATTTACAACTGCTTCTAAAA
>VSSQ01000399.1_pt1 | contig 33017 bp, 28 predicted proteins | sample 4763081 | NCBI WGS metagenome assembly VSSQ01 (sample SAMN12137344, study PRJNA551015) | bioreactor metagenome | isolation source: SDC9 anaerobic chlorinated ethene degrading culture | place: USA: Knoxville, Tennesee | collected 2015-01-01
CGTAGGTCATCGCCAGCTCTTTAAGTTTTTACTCAAAGCCTTTCCTAAGTTAGTACTTCCTTACTACCTTTGGTGAGGCTTTTTTTTTTGCCCTTCCTTCCCCTTTTATCTTTTTTACGCAATATCTTATATATTCTTATTTAGTTGTTCTTTATCGTATTTGGTTATTTTCTTTTATAGTTTATTTACCTTTATACAAGCTTCTTTCTTATGCTTTTTATTGATATTAATCAATGATAATAAGTATTAATTTAATTAAAATAATGAAAATTCATAAGATTAGGATTTAAATGAGATTTATACTTAAAATACTTAAAGATTTTCCAGCTTATTTATGGAGTGGCTGGGGTTCATTAGCTTCAATATTTTTATTAATCATTATTGCTTCTTTTATGTACGTTAACCCTATGCTCTTTAATTCTTCAATATAACAGATTAAACAAAAGAAATACAGGCATAAAAAAAGCCAAGCTATTATAGCTTGGCTCTCCTCTTCTTTTGGAATTAACTTGAAATTATTTACTTTCTAAAATCTCAATCGAAACTATTTTATCACCTTGTGTGATACTATCTAAAGTTTTAAAACTATCTCTATCTGTTACTTCAATTCCACCAAAAACAGTATGATGTCTATCTAAGTGTGGACAAGGAACAAAACAAATGAAAAATTGGCTTCCACCAGTATTTCTTCCTGCATGAGCCATAGATAAACTACCTCTATTGTGAACTTGTTTTGGAGCATCAATTTCACATTTAATAGCCCAGTCAGGACCTCCCATACCTGTTCCATCTGGACAACCACCTTGTGCCATAAATCCTGGAATTACTCTATGGAAATTTAAACCATTATAAAATCCATCATTTGCAAGTGTTGCAAAATTTGCAACTGTATTTGGAATTTCTTCATTAAAAAGTTTTATCCAAATTATTCCTTTATCAGTTGTTATTTTTGCATAAGCGAATTTTGCTAATTCTTCTTTTGAATAGTTATACTCTTTTAATTCTTGTCTAGATCTAAACATAATAAATATTTTTCCTTTTCTTAATTTCCCGAAATTATATCAACTTTTGGTGATAAATAGTTTAATTTTATAAGGTTTTGTACAATTTCTTTAAATACTGGTGCTGCTGATTGAGCTGCATAATAGTAATACCAATTTGGTCCAGTAGAAATTGGATTTATTACAGTTACTCCAATTGTATATGAGTTTCCTTTTTCATCATTTACAAAGCCAAAAAAAGATGAAATATATTTTTTTAAATAACCACTTCCACCTGCAATTTGTGCTGTTCCTGTTTTTCCACCTATTTCCAAACCTGGAATTTTAGCTGATCTTCCTGTTCCTTCATTAACAGTTTTTATTAACATTCTTTTCATTTCTTCAGCAGTTTTTTTAGATATTACCTGTTCTAACGGTTTATCATAGGGTGAAGCATATTTATTTTGATCGCCATCTCTACTCAAATAAGATACAATTTTAGGTGTTACCATCGCACCATCATTATTAAATACAGAATATGCTTTTATAAGTTGTATAAAAGTAGCTGTCATACCTTGTCCAAATGATACAGTCGCTTTATAAATATTATCTCTTTTTTCTTTATCTCCTACAGAAAATTGCCAAAGTTTTGGCATAACACCTTTTTTTTCATAAGGTAAATCAATTCCTGTTTTTCTTGTAAAACCAAATTTTTTCATTCCTTCAAAGAATTCGGGTCCTGTTAATCTTTGTGCAATTTGTAGTGTTCCAATATTTGAAGAAAAAATTACTATATCATCTAAACTCAAAGTATGTTTTGAAAATTTATGATCATCTTTAATAAAGAATTTTCCAATAGGGTAAGCGCCTTTTGCAGAATTAAAATTATATGCAGAAAAAGTTTCATTTGATTTAACTAATCCTTTATCCATAACTAAAGAGATTGATAATGGCTTTACAATTGAACCTGGTTCAAATTGATATTCAACAGCATTTACATTTAAAGAACCTATATCTTCTTGTCTGATTTTTTCAGGATTAAATCTATTAGAAGATGCTAATGATAAAATTTTTCCTGTACGACTTTCCATAATTGTAACCATTATTTCATCAGCACTTAATCGTTTTTTGTGATTATCCAATGTTGTTTCATTGTTTTTTTGAAGTTTTAATGGAATGTTTAGTTTTAAAGCATATCCATCTTCTCTTTTTGTCATTACAGAAGTTCTATTAAAAGATATATATGATAAAACATCTCTATATCCTTGCAAAATACCATCTTTCCCATCATTTAAATATTTATTGTAAGAGTTTTCTAAACCTTTTATTCCATTTACTTTTGTTTTTCCAGCATCTGATTCAAATTTTGAAATATATCCAACAACTGGAGTTAGTGTATCGTTATATGAAAAAGTTCTTTTTTCACCACTTTCACTAATTGTAAGGCTTCTTACAATTCTAGAACCATTTACTTGTCTTGCAGTAAAAACATCAAGTTGTCTTAATTTGAAATCTAATTCTTTTAAATTCTTTGCAGATCTTGAATCTATACTGTAAGATAAAACCAAATTACCAGGAGTTTTTTCTCCTTCTTCTAATTTAGTTTTTAAGGTTTTATAATCTATTCCACTATATATAGAAAAAAGAGTTAAAAACAGTTCCTTTTTATCTGGATCAAGGTGTCTTGTATCTATTGATGCTCTATATAATTTTTTAGAAGATGCAATTTTGAAGTTATCTTCACTTATGATATCTCCACGAACTGCTAATTCATTTTTTTCACCTTTTAAAGAAGGTAAATGCCGTTTTTCATTCATTGTTCTAAAAATAGAGAACATTAAAATTAATAAAGCTAAAAAAATTAGAGTAAATAGTATGACGATTTTTTTTGTTTTATTCTTTTTTTCGATTTCGTTTGAAGACATATTTATCCATATTATTGTATAATGAGATATGAATTTTATCAAAAAAAAGATTAAACCTATCGAAAATAACCCAAATTTAAAAGATGCAGATTATGTATTGTTTATATTGGTGTCAGTATTAATTATAATTAGTATAATTTTTTCATATTCTTTGACTATTTACACTGTTGAATTTTTTGGTTATGACCAATATCATTTCTTTTTAAGACAATCTTTAGTTGGAATAGTTTCTATATTTATAATGTGGTTTTTAGCAAAAACTGATCCAGATAGAATTATAGGAAAAATATCATGGATTCTTCTAATAACATTTTCTTTGCTTATGATTGCAATGCCTTTTTTGCCTGGAGCTTTAGTTACTGCTTCTGGTGGTGCAAATAGATGGATTAGACTTCCTGGAATTTCTTTATCACCTGTTGAATTCTTTAAAATAGGGTTTATATATTTTCTATCTTGGTCTTTTCATAGAAAAGTTATTCATCAACCTAAAAAAGGTTTATTAGATGAAGCTTTACTTTTATCTCCATATTTTTTAGTATTTTTTGGAGTTGTATTTATTATTGCTTTTTTACAAAAAGATTTAGGTCAAGTTGTACTTTTAGGAATAATATTAGTTGTACTTTTGATATTTGCGAATAGATCTTTCAAAATATTTTTAGCATTAGGAACTATTGCTTTAGTTGGTTTAGTTGGTTTGATTATTGCTGCACCTCACAGGATAAAAAGGATTCACTCTTGGTGGGCTATGGTTCAAGATGGTATTTTATCAGTACTTCCTGCTTGGGCTGAAGTTTTGAGAATAGATGATTTACCTGAACCATATCAAGTTTCTCACTCTTTAAATGCAATTCATAATGGAGGAATTCTTGGGCAAGGTGTTGCTTTAGGAAATTTAAAACTAGGTTTTTTATCAGAAGTTCATACTGACTTTGTTTTGGCAGGAATGATTGAAGAAATAGGATTAATAGGACTTATTTTTGTAGTTGGAATACTTTTTTGTGTTGTATGGAGAATCTTTAAAATAAGTAGACGAGTAGAAAATCCAATATATCATCTTTTTAGTTTAGGAATTGCATTGATGATTATAATTGCATTTTTGATTAACTCTTATGGAATTTCTGGAATGATTCCTATTAAAGGAATTGCTGTTCCTTTTTTATCTTATGGTGGTTCTTCTATGCTTGCAATGGCACTTGCTGTTGGTTTAGTATTATCTATAAGTAGATTAGCAAAAGATGAAATTGTAAAAAAGAATATTCCAACTAAAAATGTAAATAATCCAGTAAATATGAATATCAATAAGGTAAAGGTTAGATGAAAGAAACAGTTGTTATAACAGGTGGTGGTACAGGTGGACATCTTAAAGTTGCAGATGCTTTTATAGAAGAATTTTATAGAAGAGATATTGATATAATATTTATAGGTTCATCAAATGGACAAGATAAAGCTTGGTTTGAAAATGATGATAGAATAAAAGAGAAATATTTTTTAGACACTAAAGGAGTTGTAAATAAAAGAGGTTTAAATAAAGTTTTTTCTTTATTTAATATTTTATCAAAAACTTTTTTTTGTTTAAAAATCTATAAAAAATATAATGTAAAAAAAGTTATTTCTGTTGGTGGTTTTTCTGCTGCTGCAGCATCTTTTGCTACTGTATTAAAAAAAGATTGCAAATTTTATATACATGAACAAAATTCTAAAATGGGCAAACTTAATCAAATTACATCACGATTTGCAACTGAAGTTTTCTCTTCATTTGATAAAAATTCTTCTATAAAAGATTATCCTGTTTCAAAAATATTTTTTGATTTGTCAAGAATTAGGCAAGAAGTAAAAACAGTTGCTTTCTTTGGAGGTTCTCAAGGAGCTATTTGTATAAATGATTTTGCTTTAAAAGTTGCACCAAAATTAAATGATATGAATATTTCAATTATTCATCAAACTGGAAAAAACGACTTTGAAAGAGTAAAAAAAGAGTATGAGAAATTAAATATAAAAGTTGATGTATTTGATTTTTCTAAAGAGATACCTTTAAAAATGCAAAATGCAGATTTTGCAGTTAGTAGAGCAGGTGCTTCAACTTTATGGGAATTATGTGCAAATTGTTTGCCAACTTTTTTTATACCTTTTAAATATGCTGCTGGTGATCATCAATATTTTAATGCAAAAGCTTTAAAAGATAAAAATTTATGTTTTTTACAAAGAGAAGAAGAACTTGATGAAAAATATTTTTTTGAGGCAATAAATTCAAATATAAATAAAATGAGCATTGATTTAAAAGATTCTATTAAACCAGATGCTATTTTATTGATTGTAAATAAAATTTTAGAAGATTAAAAGAATTAAAATTCCAAAAATAATTCTATAAATTCCAAAAGCTACGAATGTAAATCTTTCTAAGAATTTTAGGAATAATTTTATAACAATAAGAGCAACAATAAATGAAACTACAAATCCAATAGCTAAATTTAATAAATTTGCTCCTACTAGTAATAACTCATCATGATGTTTAACCAAGTCATAACCTGTTGTTGCACACATAACAGGAACTGCTAAAAGAAAAGAAAATTCTGCACTAGTTTTTCTATTTAATCCTGCCATCATTGCACCAATAATACTTGCTCCTGCTCTTGAAGTTCCAGGAATTAGCGCAAATACTTGCATCATTCCTATAAAAATAGCTTGTTTATATGATATGTTTTCAACATCTAAAGTATGAGTTTTATTTTCATCATAAAATTTTTCAATTATTAAAAATACAACTCCTCCAATAATAAACATCCAAGCAATTATTTCAATTGAGAATAGATTTTTAATTTGAGTTGAGAATAAAAAACCTATTGTACCTATTGGTAAAAAGGCAACTACTATTTTTTTCCACAATTCAATATGAGAAAAAGTAAACTTTGATGGATACACAAAAACTAAGGCCATAATTGCAGCAAATTGAATGATAATTTCAAAAGCTTTATTTACATTATCTTGTTCAAGTCCTAAAATCTCACTTAAAACTATTAAATGCCCTGTCGAAGAAATAGGCAAAAACTCTGTTAATCCCTCTATAATTCCTAATAATATGGAATCCAATATTGTCATCATAATCCTTTTTTTTGTGCAAGATTTAAAAAGAGTTTTAAAGCCCTTTTTTCTTTTATTCCTAAATCGTAATCAATTTTTTTTAGGTAATCAAGAATATTTTGTTTTGATACACCACTTCTTTTTGAATACTGTTCAAGTATATATTGTGGGATTTTTATATGAGATTTCTTAAATTTCTTTGTCAAATTTTTTAATTGTGTTTCGTGCTTATTGTAGCATAAAACTGCAAATACAAAAGGCAAATTATATTTTTTTTGCCAAGCTTTTGCTAAATCAATTTTTAAGATATTTGGATAATCATGATAAAACTTTAGTGCTTTATCTCCAATGATAACTTCTCCTTTTAAATCAAGAACTTTCGCTAAAGCATTTGAAGTTTTTGATTGATAATCTTCTTTTTGTTCTCCTGGTACTAATAAAACAGATAATACTTCATCATGTGCAACTATTCCTAAATCTAAGAATTTTTCATTTCGCGATTCAATTGAAGAGATAAATGCACTATGAACTTTCCTAGTTTTAAACTTATTTGTAATTAGAGAGGGATAAGATTTTTTATATTCAAGAATTGCTTTTTGTTGATTTGATTTTATATTTTTTTTCATATAAATATGAAAAGGTAATAAATTTATAAATTCTATTTTGGCAAATAACATAAAAATAGTCCTTACGGTCTTAAAATCTTTTTGATATAATAATACAAATATAATAAGAGGGCATTAAAAATGGTAAAAATTGAATTTCTTGGACCTATAAATAAAGAAGATATGAATTTAGATATTACTAATTTAAAAGAGTTAAGTCAAATTTTAAAAGATGATAAAGAAGTTTCAACTTGGCTTCAAAATTGTGCAGTTGCTGTTAATGATGAATTGATTTTTTCAAAAGATTTTGAGTTAAAATCAGGAGACAAAATCTCACTATTACCTCCTGTTTGTGGAGGTTGAAAATGTTACAAATATTTGATGGAGATTTGGCTGTTGAGCAAATTACAAATTCTTGGTATGAGAAGTATAAAAATTTAAATTACGGTGCAATAATAACTTTTGTTGGTGTTGTAAGAAATGAAAATAATATTGAAGGATTATCTTTTGATATATATGAACCAATATTAAAATTATGGTTTGATAGTTGGCAAAAAAAAGCAAATGAAAAAAATGCAATAGTATTAATGGCTCATAGTAGAGGTGATGTAAAAAATCATCAAAGTTCATACATTGCTTGTGTTTGTAGCCCAAAAAGAAGAGTTGCTTTAGAATTAATAGATGAATTTGTTGAAGATTTTAAAGCAAAAGCACCAATTTGGAAATATGATATTATAAATGGACAAAGAGTTTATGCTATTGATAGAAGTACTGCTATTGAGGGCGCAGGAGTTTTAAATTGAGAGTAGATTTACATAATCATACACTTTTATGTAATCATGCAACAGGAACAGTAAATGAGTATATACAAAGAGCCATAGAACTTGGTATTGACGAATATGGATTTGCCTGTCATGCTCCGATGAATTATGATTTAAAATATAGAATGAGTATAAATCAAAAGACAATTTACGAAAAATGGATAAATGAAGCCAAAGAGTACTATAAAAATAAAATTAAAATTTTATTAGCTTATGAAGTTGATTATCTTGATGGATATATTTTAGATGAAGTTATAAATTCAAAAGTTGATTATTTAATAGGATCAGTTCATTTTTTAAAAAACAAAAATGATATGTGGGGATTTGATAATCCTGAATTTATTGGGCTTTATCAATCAAAAGATATTGATACAATTTGGAGTGAGTATTTTGCTGCTATAAAAGATATGGCAAAAACATCTTTATTTGATATAGTTGGACACTTTGACTTAATTAAAGTATTTAAGTTTTTACCAAAAAAAGATATTAGAATCATTGCAAAAGATGCTTTAAGTGAGATTAAAAAATCAAATATGGTTTTAGAAATAAATACTTCAGGGTTTAGAAAACCAATAGGTGAAAGCTATCCGTCTATTCCACTGTTAGAAATGGCCTATGAAATGGGTATAGATATAACATTTAGTTCGGATGCACACAGTGTTGAGCATATTGGATTTAAATATGATGAAGCTACATCTTTAGCAAAAAAGGTAGGATATACAAAATGTATATCTTTTGAAAATAGAGATAGAAAAATAGTAGAGTTTTAATTTAATATCTAATTGTATAAAAAATATACAGTTGATTTAGTTTATTTTTTCTATTTCTCTGATAGAATACATTTATTAATTTCAAGGAGTTTACCTTATGGGAAAATTTGTAAATAACACAGAAGAGTTTTTTAAATATTGTCAAGAAAATGATGTTAAGTTTGTAGATTTTAGATTTACAGATATGAAAGGTACATGGCACCATGTAACTTATAAATTTACTGCAGTTAGTGCTTCTACTTTAGATAATGGAATGCCTTTTGATGGTTCGTCAATTGATGCTTGGCAACCAATTCACAGATCAGATATGGTGTTAAAACCAGATGTTGGTACTGCGTTTTTAGATCCATTTACTGCAGATTCAACAATCATTGTAATTTGTGATGTTTATGATATTTATAAAGGACAAATGTATGAAAAATGTCCTAGATCTATTGCTAAAAAAACTTTAGATTATTTAGCACAATCAGGTGCTGGTGATGTTGCATATTTTGGACCAGAAAATGAGTTTTTTGTATTTGAAGATGTAAGAATAAAAGATACAATCAATGAATCATATTATAAAGTTGATAGTGAAGATGGTGAATGGAATGATTCAACAGATTACGAAGGTGGAAATGTTGGACATAGACCAAGAGTAAAAGGTGGATATTTCCCTGTAGCTCCAATTGATACAGGAGTTGATTTAAGAGCTGAAATGATGCAAGTTTTAGAGCAAGTTGGTTTAGAAGTTGTTTTAGGACACCATGAAGTTGCTCAAGGACAACATGAAATTGGTATTGTATTTGGAGATTTAATTGAAGCTTCTGATAACGTACAAAAATTAAAATATGTAATTAAAATGGTTGCTCACTTAAATGGTAAATCAGCAACATTTATGCCAAAACCACTTTATGGTGATAATGGAAATGGAATGCACGTACACCAATCAATTTGGAAAGATGGGAAAAACCTATTCTATAAACAAGGTGAGTATGGAAATTTAAGTGATACTGCAAGACATTATATTGGTGGTATTTTTAAACACGCTAGAGCTGTTGCTGCATTTACAAATCCTTCAACAAACTCTTATAAAAGATTAATTCCAGGATTTGAAGCTCCTTCAATTTTAACTTATTCTTCTCAAAATAGAAGTGCTTCTTGTAGAATTCCTTATGGAGCAGGTGAAAAAGCAACAAGAATTGAAATGAGATTCCCAGATTCTACTTCTTGTCCTTATTTAGCATTTGCTGCTATGTTAATGGCTGGATTAGATGGAATTAAAAATAAATATGAGCCTGTTGGACCAATGGATGACGATTTATTTGAATTATCATTAGATGAAATTAGAGAAAGAGATATTCCTCAAATGCCTCATACTTTAAGAGGTTCATTAGAAGCTTTAATTAGAGATAATGATTTCTTAAAACCAGTATTTACACAAGAGATGATTGATACTTATCAACATTATAAATTTGAAACTCAAGTTTGGCCTTATGAAGCAAGACCTACACCATTTGAGTTTAAAACAATGTATTCTTGCTAATATTTAGCTAGTAAATATATTTTATAAGGGGAAAGTCATTTGACTTTCCCCTTTTTTTATTGTTATATAATTTAATACAGCATGTTAAAGAGTTTATTTAAAAGTAATCTATTTATTAATAATAATTTTGTTTTGATTTTTTATTTTGAAGTATGTGTAAAAGCTATAAAGAATATTTTTCCTTTATAGCTTTTTAAATAAAGAAGTTTATTAAAACTCTAAAACTTCTTCATTTGAATTTGATTGGTCTATTAGAATTTGTGAATCAATATCTGGCAAAGGAGACATATCTGTATATAGTTCATCTTTCCCATTAAAATTACCAATATAAACACCTTCTGGTTTTGTAAATGTTCTAGGAATTTCAGGATGAAGTACTAGATATTTTTTAAAGAAGTATGAAAATGCTGGAGCTGCTAAAGTACTTCCTGTTTCACTTTTTCTCATAGGAGTATTATCATCTTGTCCAAACCAAACTATTGTTTGAATTGATGGTGAGAATCCACAAAACCAAGCATCAATATTATCATTTGTAGTTCCAGTTTTACCTGCAAGCTCTATTCCTTCAACTGCTGCTCTTTTTCCTGTTCCTTTATTTACAACATCATTTAAAATTGAAACCATCAAATAATTTTGTTCAGGTTTATTTATCTCTTTTGTTTGAGGCTCAAAAGTTACACTTTTCCCATCTTTATTTACAATTTGTTCAACAATATATGGTTTTACTTGTGTTCCATTATTTGCAAAAGTACTGTATGCTTCACTAAATTCAACTAAAGATACACTCATTGAACCTAAAGTTATAGATAAATTATCAACTATATCTTTAAACCCGTATGTTTTTAAATCGTTTGTAACAACTCCAACTCCAACATCAGTTACTAAGTTAAGAGTTGATAAGTTTCTTGATTGTGTTAAAGAATCTCTTAGTGTCACAATACCTTGGAAATTTCCTCCATAATTTTTTGGTTGCCATTTTTTCTGAACACCACCAACTGTATAATTATATGTTCTTGAAATATCAAAAAGTTGGCTAGCAGGATTATAACCTTCATTCAAAGCTGTTTGGTATAAAAATGGTTTTATTGCACTTCCGGCTTGTCTTTTTGATTGGAATGCTCTATTAAATACTGATTGATTGTAGTCAACTCCTCCAACCATTGCTAATATTTTTCCTGTGCTACTTTCCATTGTGATCATTGCTGCATTTAGCTCTTTTGTATAAGGATTATTATCAGGGTCTTTAGAATTCTTTCTTATTTCTAAATCTCTTTTTAAAGCCTCTTCATAAGCTCTTTTTATAGAATCATTTGCCATTTCTTGGGCATCTAAATCAATCGTCAAATAAACTTTATATCCACCATAAATAATATCTGGAACATCATTTATTAATTGGCTTATTGCGTAATCAATAGCATAAGGAGCTACATTTTTTGTCAAAGTTTGATTGTGAATAGTTGGTGTTTCATTTATAGCTTCTTCATATTGTTCTTTTGTAATCCAACCTAATGTATCCAATCTAGTAACAACTTGATTAGCTCGAGCTAATGAAACTTGAAGATTTCTTGTTGGATCATAAAAGCTTGGAGCTCGTGGAAGTCCTACTAAAATAGCTATCTCTTTTAAAGATAATTCGTATAAATCTTTATTAAAATAACCTTTTGCAGCAGTTTTTATTCCATAATAACCATGTCCAAAATATGTATGATTTAAATATCTTTCTAAAATTTCTTCTTTTGTTAAAATAGTTTCAAGTCTAATTGCAAGTAGGGCTTCTTTAACTTTTCTCATTAATTTTTTTTCTCTAGTTAAAGTAAGGTTTTTTATAAGTTGTTGAGTTAATGTACTAGCCCCTTCTACAAAACCACCAGCTTTTAAGTTTTTTATCATAGCACGACTAATTGCATCAGGATTTATTCCCCAATGTTCAAAAAATTGTGTATCTTCAATAGCAACTAATCCTTCTATTACACGAGCAGGAATATCATCATATTTTACATATTCTCTATTTTCATCTTTAAAAGTATTTGCTAAAAGTCTTCCTTCTTTATCAAAGAACTGTGTACTTTGTTTTGGAGAATAGTTTACAACTTTATCAACGTCATCTTTTATTTGATCGTACAAATCATATAGAAAACCTGCAACTGCAAGTCCTAAAACAACAGCTAAACCAAAAATATATTTCATCATATTTTAAATCCTAAAATCTTTATTTTTAAAAGTCGAATTAATCAAACTTCTTGTATATTCATCTTTTGGTGAAGATAAAACATCTTTTGTCAAACCTTTTTCAACAATCTCTCCATTTTTTAAAATAACAATATTTTCGCAAATATCTTTAATCGATTCTATATCATGAGTTACAAAAAGAATTAAAATATTTAATTGTTTTTTTAAATCATTTACTATATTTATTATATTATTTTTATTTTCTATATCCAAAGCTGTTGTTGGTTCATCAAGTAAAAGTAATTTTATATTTCTACTCAATGCTATTGCAATAACAACTCTTTGGATTTGACCACCACTTAGTTGTGATGGAAATTTATTTAAGACTGATTTATCTAAATCTAAAAGTTTTAAAACTTCCTCTTTTTTTTCTTCACGACAGAAAAATTGATTTTTGATTTTTGTCATAGAAGATAAAGAAGTAAATGGATTTTGTGGAATAAATCCTATTGAATCATAGTTTAACTCAAAAGGTGAATCTATCTCTTTTTTTAATTCTAAATTTGATGGAAGAAGATTTAATAATGCTTTTAAAGTTAAAGATTTTCCACTTCCACTCTCTCCTATTAATGCACAAGAGTTAGTTATCTCAAAAGAGATATTTACTAACATTTTATTTTGTGAAGAGATTTGTAATTTTTTTATATTTAACATTATATTAAAGGTTCATCCATCTCTTTTGGAATCTCTAAATTCATAAGTTTTAAAACTGTTGGAGCAATATTATTTAAACTTCCAGTTTTTACCTCTTTTACTTTTGGTGAATAAACAAAACAATAAACATCTCCAACTGTATGATTTGTTAAAATATTTCCTTCATCATCTTTCATCATTTCACAATTTCCATGATCCGATGTCAAAATAATATTGTAGTTTTGTTTTTTTGCTAATTCAAAAATTTGACCTAATTCAAAATCAACTGCTTCAACTGCTTTAACTGCAGCTTCAAAAACTCCTGTATGCCCAACCATATCACCATTTGCAAAATTTACAACTATGAAATCTATGTTGTTATTCATAGCAGTTCTTACAGCATTTCCAACTTCAGGAGCTGACATTTCAGGTTTTAAGTCATAAGTTGCAACTTGAGGAGAAGGAATTAAAACTCTTGATTCATTTAAAACAGGTTCTTCAACTCCTCCATTAAAGAAAAATGTAACATGAGCATATTTTTCAGTTTCAGCTGTGTGAAGTTGAGAAAGTCCTGCATTTGAAATAACTTCTGCTAAAGTATTTTTTGGATTATCTTTAGGGAAAAGTACAGGAATAAATACATTTTTATCATATTGTGTCATAGAAGCAAAATTTAAACTACCTTTAAAAGTATCAAATTCATTAAAATCGGCTTTTGCAAAAACACTAGAAATTTCTCTCATTCTATCACTTCTAAAGTTACAGAAGATTATTCCATCATTTTTTTCTATTCCATCATATCCTTCAAAAGAAGTTGGTTCGATAAATTCATCAAAAATTTCATTTGTATATGAAGTTTCAATATAAGATAAAATATCATCTTGAGTTTTTGGATTTGCAAAAGTTATTGAATCATAAGCTTTTTTTACTCTATCCCATCTATTATCTCTATCCATAGCATAATATCTTCCAGAAATTGTAGCAATTTTTATATCTTCATCACAAATCTCTAAAATTTGATTTATATAAGTTTTAGCACAATTTGGCGCAACATCTCTTCCATCAGTGATAATATGAATAAAAACTTTTTTACCCATATTTTTTGCTATTTTTGCCATTGCAATAATATGATTTATATGAGAGTGAACACCACCATCACTAGCAAGTCCTAAAAGATGAATATTATTTGATTTTGAAATTGTATTTTTTAAAACTTCATTATCTTTTAATGTATCATTTTTTATTGCAAGATGTATTTTTACTAGATCTTGATATAAAACTCTTCCACTTCCTATTGTCATGTGTCCTACTTCACTATTACCCATTTGCATATCAGGTAATCCAACATATTCTCCATAAGTATGAATTAGTGAATATGGCACATTTTCAAATAAATAATCATAAGTTGGTTTTTTTGCTGTATAAAAGGCATTATTCTTATTTGAAGAGTTATGTCCTATTCCATCTGTTATTATAAGTAGTGTTTTATTACTCATTTATTTAAACCTTTTAAAAAGTATAATATATTATAATCGCGCCTATTATATCAAAATCAAGGTTTAATTTTGTTTTATTGGCTTTATAGACACCTAGAAATCAACATCTTACAGTATATTTCTGTTCGTGCAGGAATCAGTTTTTTTATAGCATTTGTTTTAACTATGTATTTGATGCCTAAATTTATTAGGTGGGCAAGAGCCAAAAAAGCTTCTCAACCGATTTATGAGTTAGCTCCTGAAAATCATAAAATAAAAGCTGGAACTCCTACGATGGGAGGAGTTGTTTTCATATTTTCTACAATTATTGCTACTGTTTTAACTGCTAAACTTAATAATTTTTATATAGTTGGTGGAATTTTAACTCTTGCTCTTTTTTCATTAATTGGAATTCAAGATGATTACTCAAAAATATCAAAAGAGAAAAATAGTGCAGGTTTAACTCCTAGAATGAAATTAATATTTCAGTTTTTATGTGCTGCTTCAATAGCTGGAATTCTTTTTTTATATGGCCATTCTACTGAACTTTTTACACCATTTTATAAGTTTCCACTATTTGAAATGGGAGTTTTTGGGATAGTATTTTGGATGTTTGTAATTGTTGGATCTTCTAATGCAGTTAATTTAACAGATGGATTAGATGGATTAGCAACTGTGCCATCAATTTTAGCCTTTTCTACTTTATCAATATTAGTTTATGTTGTTGGTCATGCTGTTTTTGCAAACTATTTATTATTTCCAAATATTCAAATTGCTGGTGAATTAGCTATTATGGGAAGTGCAATTTGTGGTGCTTTAATTGCTTTTTTATGGTTTAATTCTCATCCTGCTGAAGTTTTTATGGGAGATTCTGGTTCTTTACCTCTTGGTGCATTTATGGGATATTTAGCAATAGTTGCAAAATCTGAGATTTTATTGCTTGCAATTGGGTTTATTTTTGTGTGGGAAACAGTTTCTGTTATTTTACAAGTTGGTTCATATAAATTAAGACAAAAAAGAGTTTTTTTAATGGCACCAATTCATCATCACTTTGAGCAAAAAGGTTGGAAAGAAAACAAAATTATTGTAAGGTTTTGGATTATTGCATTTATGTCAAACTTAATTGCATTATTAAGTTTAAAAATCAGATAAAGAAAAATTATGAAAAAAGATAATAGAAAAATTAGAGTTTTAGGAAAAGGCGTTACTTCTCTTGCATTAAAAGATAAATTCCCAAATGCAACACTTTATGATGATAGCGATTTTAATTTATATGATAAAAATTCAGATGAACTAACAGTTGTAAGCCCTGGAATTCCTCCTTACAATCAAATGATTTTAAATTCTAAGAATCTTATTAGTGATTATGATCTCTTTGGTGATATTATGCCTTTTTCTATTTGGATATCAGGAACAAATGGAAAAACTACAACAACGCAAATGTGTCAACATTTATTAGAAAAATATGACTCGATTTATGGTGGAAATATTGGTGTTCCTTTAAGTCACTTAGATGAAAATAAAAAAATTTGGATTTTAGAAACTTCATCATTTACTTTACATTATACTCATAAAGCAAAACCAAATATTTATATATTACTTCCAATTACAGAAGATCATATAACTTGGCATGGAAGTTTTGAAGAATATAAAAAAGCAAAATTAAAACCTTTAGAATTAATGAATGAAAATGATATCGCAATAATTCCAAATGAATTTAAAGATGTAAAAACAAAGGCTTTTGTAATCACATATAATGTTAGTGATGATTTATGTGAATATTTCAATATTGATAAATCAAAAATTAAATTTAAAGAACCATTTTTATTAGATTCGATTTTATCATTATGTACAAGTAAAATAATTTTTGATGAAATTAACTATGATTTGATAAATGAATTTATTATTGATAAACATAAAGTTGAAGAATTTTATGATAAAAAAAATAGATTATGGATTGATGATAGTAAAGCTACAAATGTTGATGCAACAATAAAAGCATTAATTCCATATCAAAAAAGTAATATTCATATTATATTAGGCGGAGATGATAAAGGTGCAAACTTATCACCATTATTTGAAAATATAAAAAATTTAGATATTACAGTTTATGCTATTGGAACAAATGCAAATAGAATTTCGCAATATTGCGAAGAATTTTCTATAAATGTGTTTAAGTGTGATTTTTTAAATATAGCAGTTGAAAAAATTAGTGAAAATATGAATCAAGATAGTATAGCAATTTTATCTCCTGCAGCTGCTTCTTTGGACCAATTTAAGTCTTATGCACATAGAGGAGATGAATTCAAAAATAAAGTGCACAATTTAAGTTTAGATTAATATATTAAGATGTATAATCTCACTCCAATTTGGCATTGGTTCGATAGCTCAGTCGGTAGAGCAAAGGATTGAAAATCCTTGTGTCGACAGTTCGATTCTGTCTCGAACCACCATTTTATTTGGCGCTGGTGTAGCTCAGTTGGCTAGAGCAGCTGATTTGTAATCAGCAGGTCGGGGGTTCGACTCCCTTCACCAGCTCCATTTTGTCGTGCGTAATCTAAATGAGCAGCGCTTGACCAGAACAATAATTTTTTTAACGGTGAGGTTGGAGAGTGGTCAAATCCTGCGGACTGTAAATCCGCCGCCTACGGCTTCGAAGGTTCGAATCCTTCTCTCACCACCACGCAATGTTGCGGGAGTAGCTCAGTTGGCTAGAGCTTCTGCCTTCCAAGCAGACTGTCGCGAGTTCGAGTCTCGTCTCCCGCTCCATTTTATTGATTACTGGGAGCTGAGTTATAAGCACAACTTTTTATAACTCTATTTATTAATTTACTCCCATTAAAGTTATTTTTAGTATTTTTATTATATAATACGCAACACAATTTTGTGTATAAAACACAATCCCCTCTGAATAGAGAAGCCTTTGGGCTTATCTACTCAGAGGGCAATTAAGCAAAAAATTTTAGAAGGAGATTTCCTATGGCAAAAGAAAAGTTTTCAAGAAATAAGCCACACGTTAATATTGGTACAATCGGTCACGTTGACCACGGTAAAACTACTTTAACAGCTGCTATTTCTGCGGTTCTTGCAGTTAAATATGGTGGAGAGATGAAAGATTATGATCAAATCGATAATGCTCCAGAAGAAAGAGAAAGAGGTATTACAATTGCTACTTCTCACATTGAGTACGAAACTGCAAAAAGACACTATGCTCACGTAGATTGTCCAGGACACGCGGATTATGTTAAAAACATGATTACTGGTGCTGCTCAAATGGACGGAGCTATCTTAGTTATTGCTTCAACTGATGGACCTATGGCACAAACAAGAGAGCACATCTTATTATCAAAACAAGTTGGTGTTCCATACATCGTTGTATTTATGAACAAAGAAGATCAATTAGATCCTCAAGATAAAGAAGAGATGTTAGAACTTGTTGAAATGGAAATTAGAGAATTATTATCTACTTATGATTTCCCAGGTGATGATACTCCAATTATTGCTGGTTCTGCATTCCAAGCGTTAGAAGAAGCTAAAGCTGGTGCTGTTGGTCCATGGGGAGAAAAAATCGTTGCTTTAATGGACGCAGTTGATGAATATATCCCAACTCCAGAAAGAGATATTGATCAAGCATTCTTAATGCCAGTTGAAGACGTATTCTCTATCTCAGGAAGAGGAACAGTTGTTACTGGAAGAATTGAAAAAGGTACAATTAAAGTTGGTGAAGAGATCGAAATCGTTGGATTTGGAGATACTAGAAAAACAACAGTTACTGGTGTTGAAATGTTCAGAAAAGAAATGGATCAAGGACAAGCTGGAGATAACTGCGGTATTCTTTTAAGAGGTATCAAAAAAGAAGATGTAGAAAGAGGACAAGTATTAGTTAAACCAGGTACAATTACTCCACATACAAAATTTAGATGCGAAGTTTATATCCTTTCTAAAGAGGAAGGTGGAAGACATACTCCATTCTTCTCTGGATATAGACCACAGTTTTATGTAAGAACAACAGACGTAACAGGTTCTTGTACTTTACCAGAAGGTACTGAAATGGTTATGCCAGGTGATAACGTAGAAATGACAGTTGAATTAGTTGCTCCAATTGCTCTAGACAAAGGTACTAAATTTGCTATTAGAGAAGGTGGTAGAACTGTAGGTGCTGGAGTTGTTGCTGAAATTATCGCATAATAAGGATTGTTTATGGCAAATGCAGTAAGAATTAAAATAGGTTTAAAATGCCAAGAAAGTGGAGATATTAACTACACTACTTGGAAAAATCCAAAAACTCACACTGAAAAGTTTGAAGTTAAAAAATATTGTCCAAGATTAAAAAAACATACTACTCATAAAGAAGTTAAGTTAAAATCTTAAGACAATTTTTCTTGGACTTGTAAAATTACAAGTCCAAATTAGGTCAGTAGCTCCAATGGTAGAGCGCCGGATTCCAAATCCGATGGTTGTGGGTTCGAATCCCCCCTGGCCTGCCACTAAATTTTTCTTAAAGAAGTTGAGACTTTTTTAAAAAGAATTTAAAATCTATATAGTAATTAAAACCGGAGTTAACTGTGAATAAATTAAAAAATTATTATTCTAGTGTAAAGTCAGAATTATCAAAAGTAATTTTTCCTATAAAAGAACAAATTAGAACAGCTTATATATCTGTTTTTATTGTAGTAACAGTAATATCTCTATTTTTAGCTTTGATTGATGGAATAATGTCAATAAGCTTATCTTCTATTATAAATTAAGGGTATAAAATGGCACATAAATGGTATGCAATACAAACTTATTCAGGTAGTGAGTTGTCTGTAAAAAAAGCTTTAATTAAATTAGCTGAAGAGATGGCTGATGATAGAATTCAAGAAGTTTTAGTGCCAACAGAAGATTTAATTGAAATTAAAAAAGGTAAAAAAACTATTGTTGAAAGACCTTTATATCCAGCATATGCGTTTGCTAAAATCGATTTAGATACTGGATTATGGCATAGAATTCAATCAATGCCAAAAGTTGGAAGATTTATTGGTGAATCTAAAAAACCAACTGCTTTATCTGACAAAGATATTAATTTAATTTTAGAAAAAGTTAAAAATAGAGCAGCTGCTAAACCAAAAGTTTCTTTTGATACAGGGGAAATGGTTAGAATAAATGAAGGTGCTTTTGCAAACTTTAACGGGTTAGTTGAAGATTTTGATATGGTTTCTGGAATTTTAAAATTAAATGTATCTATATTCGGTAGAAATACTCCTGTTGAGATTTCTTATACACAAGTTGAAAGAATAGTATAATTCTTTTTAATATAGGCATTAGGCAAAAAAACTAGCTTCTTTATAGTTTTCTTGCCTAATGTCTAATCATTAAAATATTTTTTAAAGGAATAGCATGGCTAAGAAAATACAAGGGTTTTTAAAACTTCAAATACCTGCAGGTGCAGCAAACCCATCACCACCAGTTGGACCAGCTTTAGGTCAAAGAGGTGTTAATATTATGGAATTTTGTAAAGCATTTAATGAAAAAACAAAAGATAAAGCGGGATATAGAATTCCTGTTGTTCTTACAATTTATACAGATAAAAGCTTTACTTTCGAATTAAAACAACCACCAATGACAGAATTAATTAAAAAAATTTCTGGTGTTAAAAAAGGTAGTGATAATCCGCTTAAAAATAAAGTTGGAAAATTATCAAAAGCACAAATTATGGAAATCGTTGATATGAAAATCAAAGATTTAAATACAGATGATAGAGAAGTTGCAGCAAAAATTGTTGCTGGTTCAGCTAGATCAATTGGTATTGAAACAGAATTATAAGATTCTGTTTTAAGAAAGTCTTACCACCGGACTTTATAATGGCGGTAGCAAAATAAAAATATTGCGGAGAAAATAATGGCAAAAGTTTCAAAAAGATATAAAGCGTTAGCTGAAAAAGTTGAAGAAAGAAAATACTCTTTAGCTGAAGCTTGTACAACTGTAAGAGATTTAAAATCAGCTAAATTTGATGAGAGTGTTGAAATCGCTCTTAACTTAAACGTAGATCCAAGACATGCTGATCAAATGATTAGAGGTGCAGTTGTTCTTCCAAATGGTACTGGAAAAACAGTTAGAGTTGCAGTATTTGCAAAAGGTGTTAAATTAGATGAAGCAAAAGCAGCTGGTGCTGATGTTGTTGGAAATGATGATTTAGCTGAAGCTATTCAAGCAGGAAATATTAACTTTGATGTATTAATTGCAACTCCTGATTGTATGGGAATTGTTGGTAAAGTTGGAAGAATTTTAGGACCAAAAGGTTTAATGCCAAATCCTAAAACTGGAACTGTTACAATGGACGTTACAAAAGCAGTTAATGACGCTAAAGGTGGACAAGTTACATATAGAGTTGATAAAAAAGGTAATATGCAAGCAGCTGTTGGAAAAGTTTCTTTTTCTGCTGAAGCTATTAAAGAAAATGTTGAAGCATTCGTTGCTGCAATCAACAAAGCAAAACCTTCAACTGCAAAAGGAAGATATATCACTAATGCAGCGATTTCTTTAACTATGAGCCCATCTATTATTTTAGATAATATGGAATTAATGGAAATAAGATAAGGATTTTCCTTATCTTTTCTAATATTCAAATGTGTTGATGTTTTATCAATATTTTTGAGTGTTATTCAAAGCACTGAAATAAAACTAAAGACAGCTGGTAAGAAACTTTCCTCGTTTCTTGTAAGTCCCGCCTAAGTCGATGTTTTGAAAGGAGGAAAATATGACAAGAGAAGAAAAATCGCAAGTTATTGATTTTTTAACAGCAGAATTTAAAAGTTCATTAGCAGTTGTTGTTTGTGACTATAAAGGACTTACTCATAAAGAGTTAGAAACTTTAAGAAAAGAAGCAAAAGCTAATAATACAAAAGTTCAAGTAGCTAAAAATACTTTAGTTACAGTTGCAGTTAAAAATGCTGAACTTGGAGATATCGAATTAAGTGGAACAAATATTTTCTTATGGTCTGATGATCAAATTTCAGCTTGTAAAGTAGCTGATAAATTTGCATCTGCAAATAAAGAAAAATTTGCTATTAAATCAGGAATCATTGAAGGTCAAATTTCAGATGCATCTAAAGTTAATGCATTTGCTAAATTACCATCTAGAGAAGAACTTCTTGGAATGCTTGCATCTGTATGGATGGGACCAGTTAGAAACTTTACTATTGGTCTTGATGCTCTTAGAAGAAAAAAAGAAGAAGAGGCTGCTTAATTATTAAGCAATAAATTAAAATTAAAAAAATATATTAAAAAGGAAAATGAAATGGCTGTTTCTAAAGAAGATGTTTTAGAATTTATCTCTGGTTTATCAGTATTAGAATTATCAGAATTAGTAAAAGAATTTGAAGAAAAATTTGGTGTATCTGCACAACCTGTAGCAGTTGCTGGTGGTGCTGTAGCTGCTGTTGAAGCTGTTGAAGAAAAAACTGAATTCGATGTTATTATCGTAGATTCAGGAGATAAAAAAATCAACGTAATTAAAGAAATCAGAGCAATCACTGGTTTAGGATTAAAAGAAGCTAAAGATGCTGCTGAGCAAACTCCTTCAACAATTAAAGAAGGTATCTCAAAAGCTGATGCTGAAGCATTTAAAGCTCAATTAGAAGCTGCTGGTGCGAAAGTAGAAGTAAAATAATTTAACTGTTATGCAGGGATTTATCCTTGCATATAGTTTAGCATCTTTGAGGGTTAAGATTAAAATTTAAGGGAATTTTAATCTTATCCTTTATGGATGCTTTTGTGCTTTATACTAAAAAAGCAAACTTAACCAAATTTTATAACAAGGCCTAAAATGTTAAACTCTTTAAAATCTGGTAATAGACTTAGAGTTGATTTTGCAAAAAATCCACAAAAAATTGAAATTCCAAACTTACTACAGTTACAACAAACTTCATATGACACATTTTTAATGATTGGTCAAGAAGATAGAACTACTGCTGGTATAGAAAAAGTATTCAAATCTATTTTTCCAATTCATGATGTTCAAAATAGACTTACACTTGATTATTTAGGTAGCGAAGTTGGTAAACCTAAATATGATGTTAGAGAGTCAATGGTTAGAGGACTAACTTACTCAATTCCTCTTAAAATTAATATTAGATTAACTTTATGGGATTTAGACGAAAAAACTGGTGAAAAAATCGGTGTTAAAGATATGAAAGAACAATCTTTATTCATCAGAGAAATTCCTTTAATGACTGATAGAACATCTTTTATTGTTAATGGTGTTGAAAGAGTTGTTGTTAATCAATTACATAGATCTCCTGGTGTTATCTTCAAAGAAGAAGAATCAAATACTGCTGATAATAAACTTATTTATACTGGGCAAATTATTCCAGATCGTGGTTCATGGTTATACTTTGAATATGATTCAAAAGATGTATTATATGTAAGAATTAATAAAAGAAGAAAAGTTCCTGTAACAATTTTATTTAGAGCATTAGGTTATTCTAAAGAAGATATTATCAAACTATTTTATCCAATTGTTAATATTAAAATTAAAAATAATAAATTTTTAACTGAATTTAATCCTGATGATTTTATGGGAAGAATTGAATTTGATGTTAAAGATGATAAAGGTAACTTAGTTATTGGTGCTGGAAAAAGATTAACTGCTAGAAAAGCTAAAGCTTTAATTGAAGGTGGATTAAAGTTAATTGAATATCCTCTTGAACTTTTAATGGATAGAAGTACAGCAAATACAATTTATGATCCAGAATCTGGAGAAGTTTTATTTGATGCTTTAACAAATCTTGATGAATTAAAATTAAAAAAACTTTTAGATTTAGGATTTGAATCATTTGATATTGCAAATGACTTAGCTGTTGGAATTGATGCTTCTATTATAAATGCATTCAAAGCTGATGCTGAATCTTTAAAATTATTAAAACAAACAGAACAAATTGATGATGAAAATGATTTAGCAGCAATTAGAATTTATAAAGTTATGAGACCAGGTGAGCCTGTAACTAAAGAAGCTGCAAAAGATTTTGTTAAAAAACTTTTCTTTGATCCAGAAAGATATGATTTAACAAAAGTTGGAAGAATGAAAATGAATCATAAATTAGGTGTAAATGTACCTGAGTACGTTACAACTTTAACTTATGAAGACGTTATCAAAACTGTTCAGTATTTAGTAAAAGTTAAATCTGGTCATGGTCATATCGATGATAGAGATCACTTAGGAAATAGAAGAATTAGAGCAATTGGTGAATTACTTGCAAATGAATTACATGCTGGTTTAATCAAAATGCAAAAAGCAATTAGAGATAAAATGACTACTTTAAGTGGAACATTAGAAGACTTAATGCCACATGATTTAGTTAACTCTAAAATGATTACTTCAACAATTACTGAATTCTTTACAAGTGGTCAATTATCTCAATTTATGGATCAAACAAATCCATTATCAGAAGTTACTCATAAAAGAAGACTTTCTGCATTAGGAGAGGGTGGTTTAGTAAAAGAGAGAGCTGGATTTGAAGTAAGGGACGTTCACCCAACTCACTACGGAAGAATCTGTCCAGTTGAAACTCCAGAGGGTCAAAATATTGGACTTATCAATACTTTATCTACTTTCTCAAAAGTTAATGATTTAGGATTTATTGAAGCTCCATATAAAAAAGTTGTAGATGGTGTTGTTACAAATGAAATTTCATACTATACAGCTACTCAAGAAGAGGGACTTGTAATTGCTCCTGGTTCAACAAAAGTTGATGAAAATGGAAAAATTATTGAACCATTGATTGAAGTTAGAAAAAATGGTGAAATTTTATTAATGGAAAGAAATAGTGTTGATTTAATAGATATTTCTTCTCAAATGGTTATGGGGGTTGCAGCTTCTTTAATTCCATTCTTAGAACATGATGATGCCAATAGAGCACTTATGGGTTCAAACATGATGAGACAAGCGGTTCCTTTATTAAGACCAAGTGCTCCTGTTGTTGGAACTGGATTAGAAAAAATCGTTGCACGTGATGCTTGGGAAGCAATTAAAGCTAATAGAGCTGGACTTGTAGAAAAAGCAGATGCAAAAAATATTTACATCAGAGGTGAAGATGAAAACGGTGCTTTCATTGATCACTATACTGTAAATAAAAATGTAAGAACAAATAATAATACATCATTTGGACAAAGAATTGCAGTTAAAGAGGGTGATTTTGTTCAAAAAGGTCAAGTAATTGCTGACGGTCCATCTATGGATAAAGGTGAACTTGCTGTTGGTATTAATGCAATGGTTGCATTTATGCCATGGAATGGATATAACTACGAAGATGCTATTATTTTAAGTGAAAGATTAATTGAAGAAGATGCATTTACATCTGTTCATATTTATGAAAAAGAGATTGAATGTAGAGAATTAAAACATGGTAATGAAGAAATAACAAGAGATTTACCAGGTGTAAAAGAAGAATCAATTTCTCATTTAGACAATTCAGGAATCGTAAAAGTAGGAACTTATGTTACTCCTGGAATGATTTTAGTTGGAAAAGTAACTCCTAAAGGTGAAATTAAACCAACTCCAGAAGAAAGATTACTTAGAGCAATTTTTGGTGAAAAAGCAGGACATGTAATAAATAAATCTTTAGTATGTCCAACATCAATGGAAGGTACAGTTGTTGATGTAAAAGTATTCACTAAAAAAGGTTATGAAAAAGATGATAGAGCTGTAGCTGAAATTGAATCAGAAAAAGCAGAACTTGATTTAAAACACCATGATAAATTATTGATGTTAGATAGAGAAGAGATTTTAAAAATTAATGATTTATTATTAAAAGCTACTTTAACAAAAGATGTAGAATTAGATGATGTTGTTTATAAAAAAGGTGAAACAATTCCTGTTGATGTTTTAAACAATGTTAATAGATTTGCTATGAAAAAAGTTGTATCTTCATATTCTAAAGAGATAGAAAAAGTATACAATGATATTAAAGAATACTTTATTAAACAAAAAGCGCATTTAAGAGAAGAGCATGAAGAAAAACTTCAAATCTTAGAACACGATGATATTTTATCTTCAGGTGTTATAAAACAAGTAAAAGTTTATATAGCAACTAAAAGAAAAATCAAAGTTGGGGATAAAATGGCTGGGCGACACGGAAACAAAGGTATCGTTTCTAATATCGTTCCAAAAGTTGATATGCCATATTTAGAAGATGGAACAACAGTTGATGTTATTTTAAATCCACTAGGGGTTCCTTCTAGGATGAATATTGGGCAAATTCTTGAAGTTCACTTAGGATTAGCTGGTAAAAAACTTGGTAACCAAATTCAAGATATTTTTGAAGCAAAAAGAGCTGATTTTATTGCAGAACTAAGAGCAAAAATGACTGAAATTGCAAGTGTTGCTAAACTTATGAATGGTAAAGCATTTATGGATTCTTTAAATGATGAAGAATTAGTTCAATACGCACAAGATTGGGCAAAAGGTGTAAGATTTGCTACTCAAATCTTTGATGGAGTAAAAGCAGAAGAATTTGCAAAATTATTTGAATTAGCTAAAATTGATAGTGATGGAAAATGTGTTCTTTTTGATGGAAAAACTGGTGAAAAAATGAAAGAAAGAGTAAACGTAGGTTATATGTATATGCTTAAACTTCACCACTTAGTTGACGAAAAAGTTCATGCAAGAAGTACAGGACCATATTCTCTTGTAACACAACAACCAGTTGGAGGAAAAGCTCTATTTGGTGGACAAAGATTTGGAGAGATGGAAGTTTGGGCATTAGAAGCTTATGGTGCAACAAATGTACTTAAAGAGATGCTTACAACAAAATCTGATGATGTTGAAGGTAGAACAAAAGCTTATAGAGCAATTGCGAATGGTGAAAATGTTCCTAATTCTGGAGTTCCAGAGACATTCTTCGTATTAACAAAAGAGTTAAAAGCTCTAGCACTAGATGTAGAGATTTTTGGAGAGGTAGAAAACAATGAGCAATAATGAAAAAGTATTGTCACCAATTGAGATAAAAGAGTTAGAAAGACCACAAGATTTTTCAGCTTTTCAACTAAAATTAGCAAGTCCAGAAAAAATACTTTCTTGGTCTTGTGGTGAAGTTAAAAAACCTGAAACAATTAATTATAGAACATTAAAACCAGAAAGAGATGGATTATTTTGTGCTAAAATTTTTGGACCAGTAAAAGATTATGAGTGTCTTTGTGGTAAATACAAAAAAATGAGATATAAAGGTGTTGTTTGTGAAAAATGTGGAGTTGAAGTAACTTCATCAAAAGTTAGACGACATAGAATGGGACATATTGAATTAGTATCTCCTGTTGCTCATATTTGGATGGTTAGTTCTCTTCCTACAAGAATAGGAACACTTTTAGGTGTAAAATTAAAAGACTTAGAAAGAGTATTATATTATGAAGCATACATTGTAAGTAATCCTGGTGAAGCTTACTATGATAATGAAAAAACTAAAAAAGTTGAAAAATATGATATTTTAAATGAAGAACAATATAGAACTATCTCTGATTTATTTGAACATACTGGTTTTGAAGCTAATATGGGTGGAGAAATTGTAAGAGATTTATTAGCAGGACTTGATTTATTTGAATTATTGACTCTATTAAAAGAAGAGATGGAAACAACTAAATCTGAAGCTAAAAGAAAAACAATTATCAAAAGATTAAAAGTTGTTGAAAACTTCTTAAATTCAGGAAATAGACCTGAGTGGATGATGCTTACACAACTTCCAGTTCTTCCACCAGATTTAAGACCACTTGTTTCACTTGATGGTGGAAAATTTGCTGTTTCAGACGTAAATGACTTATATAGAAGAGTTATTAATAGAAATAATAGATTAAAAAGATTAACTGAACTTGATGCTCCAGAAATTATTATTAGAAATGAAAAAAGAATGCTTCAAGAAGCAGTTGATGCTTTATTTGATAATGGAAAAACTGCAAATGCAGTTAAAGGTGCAAATAAAAGACCTTTAAAATCTTTATCAGAAATTATAAAAGGTAAACAAGGACGATTCAGACAAAACTTACTTGGTAAAAGGGTTGACTTCTCTGGAAGATCTGTTATCGTTGTTGGACCATCTTTAAATATGGATCAATGTGGTATCCCTAAAAAAATGGCTTTAGAGTTATTTAAACCACACTTAATGGCTAAATTAGAAGAAAAAGGTTATGCAACAACTTTAAAAGCTGCAAAAAGATTGATTGAAAATGAATCAAATGAAGTTTGGGAATGTTTAAATGAAATCGTTGATGAATATCCAATTTTATTAAATAGAGCTCCAACTCTTCACAAATTATCAATTCAAGCTTTCCACCCTGTTTTAATTGATGGAAAAGCTATTAGATTACATCCACTTGTTTGTGCTGCATTTAATGCGGACTTCGATGGTGACCAAATGGCAGTTCACGTGCCTTTATCACAAGAAGCGGTTGCAGAAGCAAAAATTTTGATGATGTCTTCTATGAATATTCTTTTACCTGCATCAGGTAGAGCAATTGCTGTTCCTTCTCAAGATATGATTTTAGGAATTTATTATCTATCTTTGGTAAAAGAAGGTGTAAAAGGTGAACATAAACTATTTACTGATGTAAATGAAGTAAAAATTGCATTAGACATGGGACAAATTGATCTTCATGCTAAAATCAGAACAAGAATTGGTGATAGAATAGTTCAAACAACTGTTGGAAGATTAATTATTCATGAAATTTTACCAAGTTTTGTACCTGCAAATTTATGGAATAAAATATTAAAGAAAAAAGATATTGGTATATTAGTTGATTATATCTACAAAGAAGCTGGATATGAAGTAACACCAAGATTCTTAGATGACCTTAAAAATCTAGGTTTCAAATATGCAACAGTTGCGGGAATTTCTATCTCTATAGATGATATTAGAGTTCCAGAAAATAAAATTATGCATATTAGTAAATCTAAAAAAGATGTTATCGAAGTTCAAAAACAGTTCTCACAAGGGCTTTTAACTGAACAAGAAAGATATAATAAAATTATTGATATTTGGACAGAAGTAAATAACAAACTTGCATCTGAAATGATGGAACTTGTTAAAGGTGATAAAAATGGATTCAACTCTATTTATATGATGGCTGATTCAGGAGCTAGAGGATCTGCTGCTCAAATTAGACAGTTATCAGGTATGAGAGGACTTATGGCAAAACCAGATGGTTCTATTATTGAAACACCAATTATTTCAAACTTTAGAGAAGGTCTAAATGTACTTGAGTACTTTATTTCTACTCACGGGGCTAGAAAAGGACTTGCGGATACAGCGTTAAAAACAGCAAATGCTGGATATTTAACAAGAAAACTGATTGATGTTTCTCAAAATGTAAGAATTACAATTGAAGATTGTGGAACGCATGAAGGTATTGAAATTACAGATATTACATCTGGAAATGAATTAATAGAATCTTTAGAAGAAAGAATTACTGGAAGAGTAATTGCTGAAGATATTATTGATCCAATTTCAAATGAAATTTTATTTGCTGAAGGAACTTTAATAACTGAAGAAGATGCAAAAGTTGTAACTGAAGCAGAAGTAAAATCAGTAGTTATTAGAACACCTTTAACTTGTAAAGTTGAAAATGGATTATGTTCAAAATGTTATGGACTAAATCTTGGTGAGCAAAGAAAAGCTAAACCAGGTGAGGCAGTTGGAGTTGTTGCGGCTCAATCTATTGGGGAACCTGGAACTCAGCTGACACTAAGAACTTTCCACGTTGGGGGAACTGCAAGTGCAACTCAAACAGAAAGAGAGTTAAAAGCAGATAAAGAAGGATTCATTAGATATTACAATATTAAAAAATATGTAACAACTGATGGAAAAATCATTGTAGCAAATAGAAGAAATGCTGGTTTATTATTAGTTGAGCCAAAAATTAATGCACCATTTAAAGGTAAAGTTACAGTTGAAACAGTTCACGAAGAGATTATTTTAACTATTGCTAATTCAACAGAAGAGAAAAAATACTTCTTAAGAAAAAATGATGTTGCTAAAGCAAATGAGTTAGCTGGAATTTCTGGAAAAATTGAAGGTAAATTATATTTACCATACAAAGATGGTGAAGAAGTTAATCTAAATGAATCTATTGTTGAAATAATTAAAGATGGATGGAATGTTCCAAACAGAATTCCATTTGCTTCTGAGTTAAAAGTTGAAGATGGAGCACCTGTTACATCTAAAATTATTACTGGAGCAAAAGGTATAGTTAAATACTATAAATTAACTGGTGATTATTTAGAAAGAAGACATGATATCAAAGCTGGAGATATAATAACAGAAAAAGGTCTTTTTGCTGTTATTGCTGATGCAGAAGATAGAGAAGCTTTAAGACACTATATTTCTAGAGGGTCTTGTATTGCTTTAAATGATAATACTGAAGTTGAAAAAGATACAGTTATTTCTGCTCCTGCAAAAAATGAGCAAGTAGTAATCGCTGAATGGGATCCTTATGCAAACCCAACAATTGCTGAAAAAGCAGGGGTTATTTCGTTTGAAGATGTTATTCCAGGTGTTACTGTTTCTGAACAATTCGATGAATTAACTGGAACATCAAAACTTGTTATTAATGAGTATATTCCAAGTGGATATAAACCAACTGTTATTTTAACAACTGATGATAATGAAATTATTAGATATTCTTTAGATCCAAAAATTTCATTAAATGTTAGTGAAGGAAAAAGAGTAGAAGTTGCAGATATCATTGGTAAAACGCCAAAAGCAACTCAAAAATCAAAAGATATTACTGGAGGTCTTCCAAGAGTATCTGAATTATTTGAGGCTAGACGTCCAAAAAATATTGCGATTTTAGCATCTTTTGATGGAGTTGTATCATTTGGAAAAGGATTAAGAAATAAACAAAAAATCCTTATTACAGATTCAACAGGAAATAGTGTAGAATATTTAGTAGAAAAATCTAAACAAGTTTTAGTTCATGAAGGTGAGTTCGTTCATGCTGGTGAAGCTTTAACTGATGGACAAATTTCTCCTCATGATATTTTAAGAATTCTTGGCGAAAAAGCATTACATTACTTTATTGTTTCTGAAGTACAACAAGTATATAGATCTCAAGGGGTAAATATTGCGGATAAACATATTGAGGTAATTACATCTCAAATGTTAAGACAAGTTTCTATTTTAGATGGTGGAGATACTAAATTCATTGTTGGTGATATGATTTCTAAAAAGAAATTTAAACTTGAAAATGAAAAAATTATAAAATTAGGTGGAAATCCTGCAATTGCTGAACCTTTATTATTAGGTATTACAAGAGCTGCCGTTACATCTGATTCTATTATCTCAGCTGCTTCTTTCCAAGAAACTACAAAAGTTTTAACAGAAGCTGCAATTAGTGCTAAAATGGATATGTTAGAAGACTTAAAAGAAAATGTTGTTATTGGTAGAACAATTCCAGTAGGAACAGGTCTATATAAAGATCAAAAAGTTAAGTTTTCTGAGCAAGAAATCTCTAAATAATAAGGCTTTCTAGCCTTATTAGCTTTAAATATAAAATGGAATATTTGTACTTACTTATTATTTTTATTGCTTTTGAACTATTTGAAGTAAATTGGCAAAAATCTGATTCTTTATATGGTTTATTGGATAATAACTTTTTAGTTTTTAAAAAGAATGTTTTTTTATATTTCATTTTACATCCTTCGTTTTTTTATACAATATTCTTATCTTTTTATTTAAATAATTTTGGTTTTTTTATGAGTTCTATATTAATATTAAAATTTTTTGATATTAGTATAAAACTTTCTTTGATGAAAGGACTATCAAAAAATAAAGAGATGGAAGATATTGTTCCTTATAATATTAAAATGTTTCCTATAATTAGATATTTTAACGTAATTGCTTATCCTTTGTTTTTTTTACTCGCAACCACTTTATAAACTTTGTGATAGAATAACGCAATCAATTAATAAAGGATATTTATGCAATATTTAGTAATAGCTTATGATAATGACGGTGCATTAGAGCGAAGACTTGAATCAAGAGAAGCACATATTGAAGGTGCTAGAAAATTAATGAGCGAAGGTAAAATAATAAATGCTGGTGCTTTAGTAGAAGATGATGTGATGGTTGGATCAACTTTATTCGTCGATTTTGAAAATGATGAAGAGATTGATGAATGGCTTTTAAATGAACCTTATGTAAAAAATAATGTTTGGAATATGGATGAATTCCAGATGGTTCCTGTTAAGTTACTTCCAAAAAACTAAAAGCAAACTCAAATAAGCCCAAAATATTGGGCTTATTATTTTTATAGATGAATCTTTTTGAACTTTCCATTTAATATAAAATATGAAATCAAACCTAAAACAAGTCCCCAAAATGCTCCACCAATTCCAAATAAATTTATATTTGCAGCAGTTGCTAAAAATGTAATAATAGCAGCTTCTCTAGTATCTATATCGCTTATTGCATTTAAAAGACTTCCTGCAATTGTACTTAATAATGCAAGTCCAGCTAATGTACTAATAAATGTAGCTGGAAATGCTGCAAATAAAGCTGCAAGCGTAACACCAAAAATACCTACCAAAATATAAAATATCCCAGCTGCAATACCAGCAATCCAACGTTTTGATGAATCTTCACAAGATTCTTTACCTGTACAAATAGCAGCTGTAATAGCAGCAAGATTAAAAGCATGTGAACCAAAAGGTGCCATTATAAATGAACCCAAACCAGTAATTGCTAGAATTGGTTTTGCGCTTGTTTTAAATCCATCATTTTTTAGGATCAATAAACCTGGCATGTATTGTCCTGTTAATGTGATTAAAAATAAAGGCAGTGCAAGACTTAATGTTGCATTTAATGAAAATGTTGGTTCTGTAAATATTGGTGATGCTAATTTTAGTTCAAAACCAGAAAAATTAATTTGTGATTGCAATAACAAAAGAATAAAACCAAAAGATAAAACACTAACAATTGCATATCTTGAAGAAAATCTTTTTGTAATAAGATAAACAAAGAATAAAGAAATTGCTAGTAAAGGGTCAATTGTCATATTTGTAAAAGCTGAAATACCAAATTGTAATAAAATTCCAGCTAATAATCCAGAGGCAATACTAATAGGAATTAAACGAATTAATTTTCCAAAATAACCTGTGATTCCTAAAATAAGAAATGCTAAAGCAGAAAGCATATATGCACCAATTGCTTCAGAGTAGGGAACACTTACTAGTGCAGTTATTAAAAACGCTGCAGCAGGAGTAGACCAAGCAGTGATAATTGGTTCTTTTGTATACCAACTCAAATAAATTCCTGTGATACCGACACCTATTGATATTGACCAAACCCATGAAGCAGTTAATTCAGGGCTTAATCCAGCCATTTGGGCAGCTTGAAATATTAAAATAAAAGTACCACCATAATTAACAATAACTGATATTAAACCAGCTATTATAGGAGGTAAAATATTGGAATAAGTGTTTGAAAAAGATTTAGAGATTTTGATTTTATTAAATCTTTTTTTTACTTTACTATCCAATTTTACAATATTTTCATTTTCTACAACAGTTGATAAGTTTTTATCCATTTTATGCTCCAGTTTTAATATTTGGAAAGTATAAGAGGATTAAAAAATTTTTACAATCTGTTAATTGCTAAGTTGTTTTTTTGATTTTTTATAGTGTAAGATAAAAGTGGATGGGGTAGAAGGATTCGAACCTTCGAGTGACGGTACCAAAAACCGTTGCCTTACCGCTTGGCGATACCCCAGAAGATTGATTAAAAAGTGGAGCTGGTGAAGGGAGTCGAACCCCCGACCTGCTGATTACAAATCAGCTGCTCTAGCCAACTGAGCTACACCAGCGCACTTAAATGGTGTCAAGAGAGGGACTCGAACCCTCGACCTCCGGCTTATGAGACCAGCGCTCTAACCAGCTGAGCTACCTTGACATTTTATAAATTGGTTGCGGAAATAGGATTTGAACCTATGACCTTCGGGTTATGAGCCCGACGAG
>VSSQ01000402.1_pt1 | contig 32640 bp, 34 predicted proteins | sample 4763081 | NCBI WGS metagenome assembly VSSQ01 (sample SAMN12137344, study PRJNA551015) | bioreactor metagenome | isolation source: SDC9 anaerobic chlorinated ethene degrading culture | place: USA: Knoxville, Tennesee | collected 2015-01-01
ATCGCCGCAGTGGACGCCTGGGCAGACACGAAGCCGGCCCTGAACTAACGGGAGGCAGGAGATGCAGATCTCCAGCCGGCTCCGGAAGCTCATACTTGTGTTCCTCGGGTTTCTCATTATGCTCTTTGGGAAACTTGTTGAGGGTTGGGTTGGACGCTGAAAGCGGACGACCTCAACTGAGCAAACCGAAGGTTTGCGAGTGGCGGGGACCTTTAGGTCCCTTAGCCGAGGCGGACTGGTCCATAGGACCGGTCTCAGCTGAGCAAGGCTTTGCCTTGCGACCAAATCTCTGATTTGCGAGCGGTATTCTTGAATCCGGAAAGTAAGAGGCGGGCCGCAGGGCAGTATCATACCCTTTCCCGAAACGGGCGGGAGGATTTACTCCTCCCTCCCTTCTGTTTTTTCCTCTTTTTTCCACACGTATTCCATACAGGAAATCGGCTGAGGATCCCGCAAAAAAGAGATCACTTTTTCTCAATACAAAATCCCGGGACATCTCCGCCGCGGGCCGACTCGCAAATCTGACGATTTGCTCCGCTGAGGCCGCTCCTTCGGAGCAGCCCCCCGTCATAATTCTTTATAGATATCCCGCCTGTTTCCCACAGTCGCAAACCTTCGGTTTGCTCCGCTGAGGTCGTCCGCTTTGCGTCCAACCCGCATTCAGAACAAGGATCACGAGCTGGGAATTATTCAACGTAAATAACACCCGGTATTCCCCCACACGATGAGAAAAAATCGGCACGTCGCGTTCCCCTTTCAGCCGCTTCATATGTGCAGAAGGATCCTTCGCCAGCTCGTCAATACTGTCCAGAATACGCATTTGGACATCACGCGGCAGCTTTTTGATACTTCTCGCAGCCCTTTGGGTATATTGAACAGAATACATCAGAGGCCAAGCTCAGAACGCAGATCCTTTGCAGACATCAGACGCCCCGCCTTCATATCATCAACTGCCTCTTCAAGCTGAGCGATCTCCGTTTCACTCAAAGGCTCCGCATCCTCTGCAAAGCTGATCAGCCGGACAATAATATCCGCATAGGTCTCCCGCTGATGGATCCTCAGGGCATTCAGCCGGACCTTCAGATCACTTGGAATAGAAATAGTAGACGTCCCCATATTGCATGACACCTCGGTGTTATACATAACATATGGTGACACTGGACGATAAATATTTGGGATGCGGGTTGGCGACGAAGTCGACAACCTTAGCCGAGGCGGACTGGTCCATAGGACCAGTCTCAGCTGAGAAAGGCTTTGCCTTGCGATCAAGTTTTCGAAGAAAACTGGCGAGTGCGGGCTACCCAGAAGGGGCGGCCTCAGCGGAGCAAACCGATGGTTTGCGAGCGGTTTCTCGCAGGGCAGAGGTGAACACACCTCTCCCTGCGGATTTTCTCTATTTTTTGCACTTACTCCAGATAGGATTCACGCGGTGTTTTGTGTGGACCCAATTCGGGAAGGGGCTTGTTGGGTGTGGAAAAATGGGAAAAAGAACCGCATTTGCCAACTTTCAGTTTGCTCTCCGACTCGGGTCTATGATCCTCGCTTGCTCGCTTGAATCGGCGAGAACCGCAAAGCTTCGAGTAATTACTATGTAAAATAGTGAGGTGAAAGAGCATTGAGATCGTTCGGATCGATCAGATTCAATCGACCAGCCAACTCCTAAGGATAATGCACCTACAAAAAATAAGGATGATGTTTGCGCGTGGGTGTCACGCAGCGAGTCCTACAAGTGTGCTTTGCGCGTCAACGTAGATCCAGTACCCGTTTCCAAGAGTCATGAGCCGATCTGGGCTGTATGTGCCGGATCCTCCGTTGATAATGGCAGGATCATACATCCCGGCTGCAAGATTCCACGGGATCACGGTTTTCCAGGCATCGCCAAGGCAGACAAGAGCATTATGTGCCGCTGTATTCTTGCCTGATGAGAGACCTACGGCATTCCAGCCGGGATAGAGCGTTTTCTCCGGCAGGGCGGTTGACATTGACGGATAGGTAAGATCGATCGCGGTTTCGGCTGCTGCATAGATCCAGTAACCGTTCAATGGATAAATAACCTCCATTTCATCAGTTATCGGGACCCAGGTCCCTGTCTGCGTGTTGTAGCCAAGGATGCTTCTGTCGCTGGTGTCCACGCTGCCAAAGAGTGATTCTGCGGTGTTATTAGAGGCGTTGAGCGTTTTTGGAACAGAGATGAAGTTCCAGCCTGCGGTCAGGGGTAGCGAGGAGTCAGGGATGGTCGGGGTTTCGCCCGGCGTCCAGACAGCATAGAGGATAAGAGTGGAATTATTAATATTCAGCAGATTTCTGACGCTTTGTCCATCGGTATAGATGACCGGTCCATCGGCGGCAGTTGACCAGCCGGAGAACACGCATGCATTTTTGACGAAGGTGTTGGCACTCAAGTTTTGCGTTGTATTATAGACGAATATCTGATCGTCCATGCTTCCGGTGCCGCCGTTAGCATTATATTTGATGAGATACTTGATTTCCTGCGTGGGTTTTCCAACAACGATACTAGTATTTGGAGCGTAGTAATTAGTTCCGGCAATAAACAATGCAGCTGTACGTTCGTCAGAAACATAAATCACACTGCCGGATTTTAGGGAGATGCTAATACCATTCCAATAACCAAATGCAGAGTATCCAACCGATGAGAGAGCTATATTGCTGCTCAAATCAACTACTTCAAGATTGGGACATTGAACAAATACAGCCTGTCCAATGGATGTTACGCTTTCAGGAATGACAATAGAGGGGAGGGCTGTACACATCTGAAATGCATAATCTCCAATGGACGTTACACCATTACCTATCGAAACGCTTATGAGTGATTCACAACCGTTAAATGTCAACATTTCAATGGACGTTACACTGTCAGGGATCTCAATAGAGATAAGAGAACTGCCCAGAAAAGCATGATCTCCAATTGAAGTTACTCCAGTAGGAATCTCAATAGAGGTGAGGGAAGTACAATATATAAATGCATTCCCACCAATTGATGTTAAACTGTCAGGAATCTCAATAGAGGTGAGGGAATCACACCAACAAAATGCCCAATCGCCAATGGAAGTTACACCATAACTAAGTGAAACAGTTTTAATTTTCTTTCGATACAGATACCAACCTGGCATATTTTTATTAGGAGAATATGAATAATTTGTCATCTCACCGCTACCAGTGATTTCCAGAACACCAGTCTCAGTTGTCAGCATCCAGGTCAGGTTATCTCCACAACTCCCGCTGTACGTCGTAAGTGGAATCCATACCGCATATAGAGTGAGAATGGCACCTTTGGGTAGATTTATGACGCTTTGTCCATCAGTATAGACAACGGGACCACCAGCGACCGTTGACCAGCCGATGAATACATTTGCATTTTTGACAAATGTGTTGGAACTCAAATTCTGCGTAGTATTATAGGTAAATGTTTGATCGGCCATACTACCAGTACCGCCGTTTGCATCATATTTTATGATATACTGATTTTCCAGTGCCATTCCATCAACAATAATCTGTGTATATGGGGCGTAGTAATTCGTTCCGTCAATAAACCAGGCAACTGCCTCTTCATCAGAAACGTAAATCACACTGCCGGGTTTCATAGCGCTATCACTACTAGAACCAAATGCAGAGTCTCCAACTGAAGATATGGCCATTGCATCAGTTAAATCAACAACTTCTAGATTAGGGCAATAATTAAATGAAGAATTTCCAATTGACGTTATAGCATTACCTATCGTCACAGTTTTGAGGGAATCACACCAACAAAATGCCCAATCGCCAATGGATGTTACACCAGCTGGGATGATAATCGTGGTCAGGGAAATGCAGCCAGAAAATGCACGATCCCCAATTGACATTACACTGTCAGGAATCTCAATAGAGGTGAGGGAGCTGCAAGAAATAAATGCCCAATCACCAATTGATGTTACACCAGCTGGGATAATAATCGTGGTCAGGGAACTGCAGCCAGCAAATGCACGATCCCCAATTGACGTCACAGTGTCAGGAATCTCAATAGAGGTGAGAGAACGGCAGCCAGCAAATGCACCTTTCCCAATTGACGTTATGCTACTTGGGAGGTTGATTGAAGTGAGATTGACACATAGATAAAATGTACTATCTCCAATGGATGTTACACTATTACCTATTTTCACGGTTTTGAGGGACGAGCATTCCATAAATGCCCCTGCTCCAAGTGACGTTACGCTGTCAGGAATCTCAATAGAGGTGAGGGAGATGCAACCTGAAAATGCACCTGTTCCGATAAACGTTACGCCGTCAGGAATCTCAATAGAGGTGAGAGAATAGCAATCCCTAAATGCCCAGTCTTCAATGGACGTTACGCCGTCAGGAATCTCAATAGAGGTGAGAGAATAGCAATCCCTAAATGCCCAGACTCCAATGGACGTTACGTTGTTGGGGATGACAATCGAAGTGAGATTGGAACAATTAGAAAATGTATCCTTTTCAATGGACGTTAGACTTGCTGGAAGGACAATAGATGTAAGGGAGCTGCAACCAGAAAATGCATACTGTTCGATGGACCTTACCCCATCAGGAAGGACAATAGATGTAAGGGAGTTGCAGCCAGAAAATGCATACTGTTCGATGGACCTTATCCCATCAGGAAGGACAATAGAGGTGAGAGAATAGCAATCCCTAAATGCCCAGATTCCAATGGACGTTACGTTATTGGGGATGACAATTGAAGTGAGATTAGAACAATCAGAAAATGTATCCTTTTCAATGGACGTTATCCCATCAGGAAGGACAATAGAGGTAAGGGAGCTACAACCAGAAAATGCACTATCTCCAATTGACGTTACACTTTCAGGAATAACGACAGTAGTGAGGGAATAGCAATCCCTAAATGCCCAATCACCAATGGATGTTACATCAGCAGGGATGATAATCGTGGTCAGGGAACTGCAACCAGCAAATGCTGATTGTCCAATAGACGTTAGACCTGCTGGAAGGACAATAGAGGTAAGGGAGCTGCAGCCAGAAAATGCTGCATCCCATCCAATGGACGTTACACTGTCTGGGATAACAACAGAGGTGAGGGAATTGCAGCCATTAAATGCTGATTGTCCAATGGACGTTACACCGTCAGGGATGACGACCGAAGCGAGAGCAGTGCAACCCCAAAATGCAAAATCTCCAATGGATGTAACACCAGAACTTAGTGAAACTGATGTAATAATATCTCGATACTGATACCATTCAGCTTCATCTAAATAATAGTAATTCCCCATATTCCCAGTTCCATCAATCTCCAGAACACCAGTCTCCGTTGTCAGCGTCCAGGTCAGGTTGTCTCTGCAACTCCCGCTGTATGTCGCGGCCATAGCGCTGCCCACAAAAAAGGTCATTATCAAAACAAAGACAAGCAAAGAAATTCCAAATTTAGTTACATTCATAATACCACACAGGTTTACAATGAACCTCATTAGGGCGTAAGCTATCATGAATCTTTTCCCAGTGAACTACCTGAAAACAAATCTGTGTCTTGGCAAATAGAATATCCCCGCCGCGGGCCGACTCACAAGTCTATCGACTTGGTCGCAAACCTTCGGTTTGCTCTGCTGAGGAACCTAAAGGTTCCCGCAGTCGCAAGGCAAAGCCTTGCTCCGCTGAGGCCGCTCCTTCGGAGCAGCCCGCCTCAGCTAATGTCGGCCGCGTTCCGCGTCCAACCCGCCACTCGCAAGTCCCTTTCGCTTCGCTCACTGACTTGCTCAGCTAAGATCGCCGGCTGCGCCGTCGATCCGCCGCTCGCAAACCTTCGGTTTGCTCAGCTAAGGTCGGCTGCGTTCCGCGTCCGACCCGCCGCTCGCAAGTCCCTTTCGCTTCGCTCACTGACTTGCTCCGCTGAGGCCGCTCCTTCGGAGCAGCCCGCCTCAGCTAAGGTCGGCCGCTTTCAGCGTCCAACCCGCCACACAAACTCATAACCAAAGAAAACCAATAGTAAATCAACTATGGCAATACATCCGATAGACTTCCGTTACGGAACTCCCGAAATGAAACGTGTATGGAGTGAAGACAACCGGTTTGCCTGCATCGTCCGGGCCGAGGCAGCTTTGGCCCATGCCCAAAGCATCGTAGGCATGATCCCGGCAGAGGATGCCGCGGTCATCGTGAAAAATGCCCCTTCCGCATCCCGCATCCGTGCAAAAGAGATCGAAGCAGAAATCAGCCATGACACCATGGCAATAACCCGTGCGATCGCCGAAGTCTGCGGGGACGCCGGCCGCTGGATCCATTACGGCGCCACCTCAAACGACATCCTCGACACCGCCACCGGCCTTCAGCTCAAAGAAGCGTATGACCTGCTCGAAAAGAAACTCTCCGCCCTGATGAGCGTCCTCCTCAAACGTGCCGGCGAAACCAAAAACCTCATCTGCATAGCTCGGACCCACGGGCAGCACGGCGTTCCGACGACCTACGGCCTCCGGTTCGCCATCTGGGCCTCCGAAGTCTCCCGGCATCTCATCCGTCTCCGGGAAAGCCGGCCGCGGGTCGTCGTCGGCCAGATGACCGGCGCAGTTGGAACCATGGCCGCCATGGGTGAACACGGCATCGAAGTACAGGCCGAAATGATGAAATATCTGGGCATCGGCTCAGTCGACGTCTCATCCCAGGTCATATCCCGCGACCGGTACGCCGAATACATCTTCCTCCTCGCCAACATCGCGACCACCCTCGACAAAATCGGCATCGAGATCAGATCCCTCCAGAGGACCGAGATCGGCGAAGTCGAAGAACCCTTCTCAAAAAAACAGGTCGGTTCATCCACCATGCCCCACAAAAGAAACCCCATCAAAAGCGAACAGGTCTGCGGTCTCGCCCGCATCGTCCGCGGCATGGTCGAACCCGCCCTCCAGAACAACACCCTCTGGGACGAACGGGATCTGACAAACTCGTCAACGGAACGGATCACCTTCCCCGAAACAAGCATCCTCTGCGACCACTGTCTTCATGTCATGACCGGGGTCCTCGAAAACCTCACCGTCAACCTGGACGCTGTGAACCGCAATCTTCGATACCTCCACGGGATCAATCTCGCCGAATCAGTAATGATCGAACTCACGAAACGCGGAATGAAGCGTCAGGAAGCTCACGAGATCATCCGCGAATCCAGTATGGAAGCCCTTGCCGCAAAACTGCCGCTTGCAGATCTTCTTGCGGAAAAACCGGCCGTCACCGAATACGTCTCCGCCGATGAGATCAAAAAACTCCTGCAGCCCGAGACCTACGCCGGCCTTGCTGGTGTTCAGGTGGAAAACCTCATCCGAAAACTTGCGCCATACTGCGCACTGTAAAAAAAATCAGGATCCGGAGATCACCGGCCGGTCTTCAGCCGGTAGATCTCCCCCTCTTCCCGGACAAAAAAGCCTTCATCGGTCATCGCGTCCATGATCCGGCGGACACGCGCCGGGTCCCCGTTCATCTCTTTTGCAAAAAACTCCGCATTCCCGCTTTTCTGTTCAAGCATCCGCTTCAGCACGCCGCCCCGGATCTGCCGGTCGGACCCCTCGAAACTCTTCTGTTTCGTGTAATGCCGGCTCTGCTGATTCGGGTTTTTCACCGCCGACTTCAGCGCGGTCCCAAGATCCATCAGCGCCCAGTACCACTCGCGGGAATTTGCCGGGAGCATCGCCGAGACGAGCGGCAAAAGCTCCCGGTCATCGACGACCACCCCCTCTTCGAAAAAATAATGGATGAACACTCTTCTGATATTCGTCTCGATGAACACCACCGGCCGGTTGAACGCAAACGCCGCGATCGAACAGGAAGTGGCAGGCCCTATCCCCGGGAGGGTCCTGAGGATCAGGGGATCCTCTGGGATCCGTCCCCCGTACTCATCCGCGATAACGCGGGCAAGCTTCTGCAGATTCAGGGCCCGGCGGTTGTACCCCATCCCCTGCCAGGCGGCGAGAAGATCCGCCTGCTCCGCTGAGGCAAGCGAAGCAAAATCGGGAAACCGTTCGATGAACTTCGGATAGATCACCTCGACCCGCGGGACCTGGGTCTGCTGGAGCATGACTTCGGAGACGACGATCTTGTACGGGTCTTTGGTCTGCCGCCAGGCCATATCATGCCTGCCCTTTGCGGCGTAAAAATCCATAACATGCTGCTGAAAATCGAAAACCAGCGAAGGGGTCACCCCCTCTTCCCTCACCCGGGTCCGAAACTCCGAGATCAGCATTCTTACTGCGAGACCATCCGGTTGATCAGGATCTCGGCAATATCCGAACTGTATTCCGTGATCCGGTGAAGACTCTGCGTGATCTGAGTTACGGCGACTGCCTCGGGGACCCGCATTTTTCGGATCGAGTCTGCAAGGCTGTGATACTTCGGCCCCATCTCCTCGACTTCAGAGATGATCCGGTTCGCTCCGGGAATATTGCCGGAGTATATGGACTGGATGCTTTTATTGAAGATCACGAGGGAAAACTCGCTCAGTTCGGTAAGTTTTATGATCAAAGCACGGTCGACCCCTTTCTCGATGAGGGTCATGGCCGCTTCGGCGATCAGGACCGTGTGATCGCCGACACGCTCGATGATCCGGGATATCTGGTAATAGGTCGCAGCGACGGCGGGCGTGATCTCCATCTTCAGAGAGAGGGACGGGTTTTCCACGATCAGGGAAAACTGGCGGTGGACCAGCCAGTGAAGACGGTCGACATCCGTGTCTCTGGCGACGACGTCTTCGGCGAGATCGCGTCTTCCCTGTTCGAGGGCGTTCAGCGCATCCTCATGCATTCCTTTGACGATAACATACATCCGGCGGATGGTGTTTTCAAACGGCATCTCCGTCGGGTTGAGGATGTCTTTGAGAACGATACTGTTGTCCGTCTCCTCGGAAACCTCCTGGCCGATCGTCATCTGCGTGAATTTCCGAACGACCATCCGGACCTTGGGCGGGATCCTGCCGGCGGATGTTATTTTTATTGTTGTATATCCGGCTATGTATGCGCCGATAAGTGAACGAAGAAGCGTCGTCGGGTCGGGATAATCTTTGAGTCCGAACTCTTTTGTCCGCGCCGTGCTGTCATAATACAGATTCGGCGTGATAAGCAGGGTGCCGTCGGCCTGGGACACCACGCCCAGGGGATCGTTTTTCTGAATGTTTCTCTCGCGTATCCACCCTTTTGGGAGAGACAGCACATAGGATGACCCGCCTGTCATCTGAACTTTCCGGATTTCCATTCATTACATATTCAGCGCCCGGGTATTTAATATATGTGAAAAACTATAGAGATATCATAGGTCAATTGAAATTACGGGAGCGTATAGTTGTATCAGATTTTCCACAATCTATGTCGAATATCACTATACATACGGATTGCCAATTCAATTATGGTTATGAAAGGAAAAACCATGAGTATCGTTGGAGCCGCAGCCCTTCTTTTTGCTGTGTTCCTTGTATTTGCTTCCGGCTGTGTCAGCCAGGGAGAAGAGCCTGAGACCATCACCATTGCAGGATCCACGACCGTTCTACCGGTCGCCCAGATCGTTGCCGAGACCTATATGGATGAGCACGCGAGTGCGGATATCCAGATCAGCGGCGGCGGATCGGGCGTCGGCGTGACCGCAGCAAAAGAAGGAACTGCTGATATCGGCATGCTCTCACGCGATCTGAAGTCCTCGGAGAAAGAGGGGAGCAGCCTGAAAGAGTATGTTATCGGCAGAGACGGTATTGCCGTCATCGCACACCCGTCCAATCCGGTGTCGGACCTGACCACTGCACAGATCAAAGACATCTATCAGGGTAAGATCACCAACTGGAAAGAGGTCGGCGGCGAGGATCGCGTGATCGTTCTGATCGGCCGGGACAGTGCTTCGGGTACCCGCGAGTTCTTCACCGAGTTCGTGCTGAAAAAGGAGGATGCAGCAAAAACCATGCAGGAATACAGTTCAAACGGAGCTGTCCAGAAGGCAGTTGCCCAGACTCCCGGTGCGATCGGTTATGTTTCCTTAGAATACGTCGATCAGACGGTAAAAGCATTCTCGATCTCCGGAGTCAAAGCCACGGTCGAGAACGTCATCAACGGCAGTTATACGATAAACCGCCCGCTTCTCATGATCACAAACGGTGAACCGGACGGACTTGCCAAGAAGTTCCTTGCGTTCATCCTCTCGGATAAAGGTCAGCAGATCATCGCAGAAAACGGATTTGTTCCAGTAACTGTATGAACGCACAGCTGACCTCGGGATGGAAAGAGAAAGGTATCCGGTCGGTTTGGCTGATCACAGCATTGATCGCCGCCTCTTCGGTGGTGTTCATTCTCGGATACCTTCTTTTTACCTCACTCCCGATTTTTTTTGAAACAGGCGTTTCCGGATTTTTCTTCAGCACTGACTGGAATCCGACCGGGAGCACTCCTTCGTTTGGTATTGCCGCCCTTCTGATCGACACCCTGCTTGTAACGTTTGGGGCGATGCTGTTTGCCGTCCCTCTTGGTCTGATGGCAGCGGTGTTTCTTGCTTATCTTGCCCCGCCAAAACTTCGCGATATCGTCAAGCCGGCGATCGAACTTCTTGCGGGGATCCCGTCTGTGGTGTACGGATTTTTCGGGATGATCGTTCTGTGCAGTTTTCTGCAGAACGTTCTGGATATCCCGAGCGGCTTTTCCTGGCTTGCCGCCTCTCTTCTTCTCGGGATCATGGCGCTTCCGACGATCGTTTCGGTCTCGGAGGATGCTCTTTTTGCGGTGCCGAAGGATTATAACGAGGCCTCGCTCGGTCTCGGGGCGACCCGGTGGCAGACCATATCCCGCGTGCTTGTTCCCGCGGCGGCTTCCGGCATCTCGGCAGCAGTGATCCTCGGTATGGGCCGGGCGATCGGCGAGACGATGGCCGTGATGATGGTCGCCGGAAATGCGGCGGTGATCCCGTCCCCGATCTGGGACGTGCTCTCGCCTGTCAGAACGCTGACGGCGACTCTTGGTATCGAACTTGCCGAGGTGGCGTCCGGGTCGATGCATTATTATGCACTCTTCGGGGTAGCCGCGGTCCTGCTCGCGATCACTCTTGGGGTGAACCTGATCTCGGTCTGGATCACAAAACGGATCAAAACCGGCAGACCTTTGATCGCGGTCCCGGCAGCGGCCCGGCGGATCCTGAAGATCTGCGGGATACTTGCCGCCTTCACGGCAGGGGTCGTTATCCTCGGGATCGGCCCGGCCCTTATTTTGGCCGCGGTCGCCGCCGGGTCGTTTTATCTGCGGGACCGGATATCCCATAAAGTCACCGAACGTGCGGCGTTTGGCGTTATCTACGCAGGAACGGCGCTTGTTGTCGGCACGCTGATCATCATTCTTGCCGACATCTTCATTCACGGTCTTCCGGCTCTGTCCTGGGAGTTTCTGACAACGGCCCCCAGAGATCTCGGCCGTTCCGGCGGGATATTCCCGGCGATCGTCGGGACGCTCCAGCTCGTCGGCGGCGCGATCCTTCTCGCTTTGCCGGTCGGTATCGGGGCCGCGGTCTATCTGAACGAGTATTCGGCTGATACGTTCCTGACCCGGCTTTTGCGGACAGGAAACGATCTCCTCGCAGGCACCCCCTCGATCGTGTTCGGCGTCTTCGGGTTTGCCTTTCTCGTGATCTTTCTCGGCTGGGGCGTCTGTCTCCTTGCCGGAATGATCTGTCTTGCCCTGATGATCCTGCCGACGATCATCAAGACGACCGAAGAGGCTCTCCGTTCGGTGGCCCCCTCGCTTCGCGAGGCTTCGTTTGGCCTTGGCGCGACCCGGTGGCAGACGATTAAAAACGTCGTCCTCCCTTCAGCCGCGCCCGGTATCCTGACCGGAACGATCCTTTCGATCGGAAGAGCCGCCGGAGAGACCGCCCCGATCATGTTCACCGCGGTGGTCTTCTCCAAACGGTTCATCAGCCCCGACCTCTTTGAGCCGGTGATGGCGCTTCCCTTCCATCTGTATGTTCTCTCGACCAGTGTGCCGGGAGCACAGACCCAGCAGTATGGAACTGCGGTGGTTCTCATCTGCCTTGTCCTGCTGATCTATCTCGGCGCGATCCTTCTGCGCACGCACTTTCGAAAAAAACTGACCTGACCATGACAACAATCTTATCAGCAAAAAACCTGAACCTCTCGTATGGATCCAAACAGATCCTCTACGACATCGATCTGCCGTTCGAGGAAAAATCCGTTACGGCGCTTATCGGCCCGTCGGGCTGCGGAAAGTCGACCCTTCTCCGGTGTATGAACCGGATGAACGATCTGATCGCCGGCTGCAGGATCACCGGAGAGATCCTGTACCGCGGCGAGGAGATCATGAATTCAGATCCGGTCCTTCTGCGCCGCAAAATCGGCATGGTCTTCCAGCGGCCGAACCCGTTTCCAAAATCCATCTACGACAACATCGCCTACGGTCCGCGTGCCCACGGCACGAAGGATGCAAAAACGCTCGACGGGATCGTCGAGAACAGTCTCAAAGGAGCGGTCCTTTGGGATGAGGTGAAGGACCGGCTGCACGAGTCGGCCCTTGGTCTCTCCGGCGGGCAGCAGCAGAGGCTCTGCATCGCACGGACACTTGCCGTGAATCCGGACGTGATCCTGATGGATGAGCCGTGTTCGGCGCTTGATCCGATCGCCACTTCCAAGATCGAAAATCTGATCATGGATCTGAAAAAGACGTACACAGTGATAATCGTGACCCACAATATGCAGCAGGCGGCACGCATCAGCGATACGACCGGGTTCATGTATCTTGGAAAGCTGATCGAAACCGGAAAGACCGAGTTGATCTTTTCCAATCCGAAAGAAGAACTCACCGAACGCTACATCACCGGGAGGTTTGGATGAACGACTACTTCCACCTCGAGCTCGATGCCTACAAGAACGAGGTGAACTGGTATGGGCGTTTCTCGCTCACCCTGCTGAAAAACTCACTGCTGGCGTTTGAGTCGTCCGATCTGATGATCGCCGCAGACATCATCCGGCAGAAGGAGTATGTGAACAATCAGTATGAGATCCTGAACGAACGGGGGATCCTGCTGATCGCTTTGAACCAGCCGATGGCAAAGGATCTTCGTATGATCTCCAGCTGCATGGATATCGTGACCTCGTCGGAACGGATCGGCCGCTACGCAAAGGACATCACCGAATTGGTCGTTGCGAGCGTCCCTGCAGAGATCCCGCCGGATCTCATGAGAGAGGGCGAAGCTGCAGTTTCGATCCTGAATTCGGTTTATACCGCATTCGAGTCGGGCGATATGTCTCTTCTCAAAGGATGCATCGTGATCGAAGAGGAGATCGATACGCTGTATGCCAGGATCTATAAGGATCTGGTGAAGGGGATGGAAGACGGCAGAATGTCGATCCCGTTTGGCAGCGCCTGCCATCTGGTGAACCGGTATCTGGAACGCTGCGGGGATCATGCCTGCAGGATGGCGGAGAAGGTGTATTATCTGCAGACCGGAAAACGGGCGCCTCTCGAAGAGATAAGTGAGATGTGACCTCATTGAATATCCTTTTCCCGCCTGCCGTGTAATAGGTTTCATACGTCATGAATCAGATAACCGGATCTGCGCACTGCAGTTCATATGACCGGGACGAGGTCTGCCGGGCAGTGGAAAACGCGATCGAAGCTGCCGGCGGACTCCCGGACCTTGCAGGAAAAAAGGTCCTTCTCAAGCCGAATCTCCTCTCGGATGCAGGATATGATAAAGCGGTGAGCACTCACCCCGAAGTCGTCTATGCGGTCGGGAAACTGATCATTGAAGCGGGCGGCATCCTTTTGATAGCGGACAGTCCCGGGGCGGGAATATTATATACGCCCCGCGTGATGAAACGCGTGTATGAGAAGTGCGGGATCACCCGGGTCGCCGGCGATCTGGGGGTCGCCCTGGATCCTGAGACCGGCTGTCAGGAGCGCCCTTATCCCGAGGGAAAGGTGATGAAGCATTTCACGGTCATCGATCCTGCATGCGATGCCGATGTCATCATCTCGGTCTGCAAGCTGAAGACCCATATCTTCACTACATTTTCCGGAGCGGTGAAAAATACCTTCGGGGTGGTGCCGGGTCTCGACAAACCGGTGTTTCATTCCCGGTTCCCGGATCCTGCGGATTTTTCCGAGATGCTGGTGGACCTAAACGAACTGATCAAACCTGATTTTGTTGTGATGGACGCCGTTTTCGGGATGGAAGGAAACGGGCCGATGGGCGGCGAACCGCGGAGTGTCGGCTATATTCTTGCTTCGCCGTCTGCATATTCGCTGGATGTCACCGCACAAAAACTGATCTCGATGGACCCTCTCCGGATCCAAACTACCGCCGCTGCAGCCGCCCGCGGTCTCGTGGACCCGGCACGCGTCGTAACGGCCGGCGATCCGGTCGTTCCCCTGACCGATTACCGGCTGCCTTCGACCTACACCTCCCCGTCCAGAAACACCTGGTTCAGAAGAAATGTCCTGCGCAGGTTCCAGACGATGGGGAAGTATTATTCCCCGGCGCCTGTCGTAAAAAAAGACGTCTGTGTCGGCTGCGGGCAGTGCGTGCGGATATGCCCCGTTGGAGCGGCGTCGATGAAAGACAAAAAAGCGTCCTTCGATCACAGAAAATGCATTCGATGCTACTGCTGCCATGAGATGTGCCAGTATCACGCGATCGAGATGAAAAGAAGTATGGCAGGAAGATTCCTGCATATGTTTCTGCGTTGAGCCGGGATCCTTACGTTTTTCTCCGGCAGACGAACGTGCAGGTGTCACGATTGCATCTGCCGTCGCAGGGATCCAGGTGCACGATCACGGTGACCCGGGGGATCTCGGCTTTGAGTTCATCCTCGACCTCCTGCAAAACTGCGTGGGCTTTGGACAGAGGGGTCGCATGCGGCATCATGAGATGGAACTCGATGAATTTTTCGGGTCCTGCCTTTCGTGTTTTGAGGCTGTGATAATTGGTGTAGGCATCCTGATGTCTGCAGATGATCTCATCTATCTTTTCCACTTCTTTTTCATCGAGGCTTTGATCCATGAGGTCGCCAAATGAACGTCTGATGAGGGAGTAGGCTTCACGCAGGATCAGCAGGGCGACAAGTATGGCGATCACCGAGTCGAGGAAGGTGAGTCCGGTTATTTGGATCAGGATAAGTCCGGCAAGAACGCCGGCCGAGGTGAAGACATCGGTGCGCAGATGCCAGGCGTCGCTTTCAAGGGCGATGGAATCCGTCTCTTTTGCCACTTTCATCAGTTTCTGCGACACGAAAAAGTTCATACAGGCGGAGACCCCCATCACGATCATACCGATGAAGAGAAGCTCTTCAGAGAGGGTATCCCCTCCGTGGATCAGTTTGTTCACCGCTTCCCAGATGATGATGCCGGCAGCCAGGACGATGAGCAGTGCTTCGATGAGGCCGGATGCGTCTTCATATTTTCCGTGACCGAACGCGTGGTCGGTGTCCGGGGGCATCGCGGATCTTCTGACGGAAAAGTAGGCGATGCATGAGGCGAACATATCCATTCCCGAGTGGATGGCCTCGGAGATTATACTCACGGAGCCGATACTCAGGCCGGTGATGAGCTTCGCTGTCGTGAGAAATGCATTTGAGAGTATTGATAGGCGTGCAGCGTTTTGTTTGGCAGTATTTTCTGACAAGATTGCAGTATTACTGTTGAACGGAAGTACCCAAAAGGTGTTCGCCTGCCATGCGCAGAAAAAAAGAGGGGGTGCGGAGTTATTTTCTCAGCATTTTATCGATCGCAACGGCCGCATCTTTTGCCGTACCCATTGCGAGGATCACGGTGGCCGCTCCAGTTGCGACATCCCCGCCGGCATAGACTTTGGGGATGCTCGTTTCGCCCAGACAGTTCACGGCGACACTGCCGTTCCTGTTTCTGGTAAGATCGGGCAGCATGCGGAGAAGCAGCGGGTTTGGACCCTGACCGATCGCCTCGACCACGACATCCGCCTCGACTGCGAACTCGCTTCCTTCGATCGGGTAGAAGGAGCAGCGTCCGTCGTCTCCGGCCGTGCCGAGTTCCATCTTCACGGCCAAAACGCCGGAGACGGTGTTGTTCTCTCCAAGGATCGCGACCGGGTTCGTTGCCGTCATGAAGATGATCCCTTCCTCTTTTGCATGCCGGACCTCATCGAGTCTTGCCGGCATATCTGCTTCGCCTCTCCGATACATGAGCGTGACTTCAGCGCCCATTCTCCGGGCGACACGTGCCGCATCCATCGCGACGTTCCCGCCGCCGACGACCACGACCTTTTTGCCGACCTTAACCGGCGTATCGTTTTCCGGGAACTTGTTTGCCCCCATCAGATTCACGCGGGTCAGAAACTCGTTTGCCGAGTAGACGCCCGGCAGGTTCTCTCCCGGGATGCACATGAAGTACGGCAGACCAGCGCCTGTTCCAAGGAACACGGCATCATAGGCCAGGAGCTCTTCGACCGAGACGGAACGGCCCACGATATGGTTCGTTTTGATCTCGACGCCGAGTTTTTTCACCTGATCGATCTCGTACTGGACGATGTCTTTAGGCATACGGAACGCGGGAATGCCGTACATCAGCACTCCTCCCGCCTCATGCAGGGACTCAAAGACCGTTACCGAATGGCCGCGGCGTGCAAGCTCGGCAGCACAGGCAAGACCAGCCGGTCCTGATCCGACGACCGCGATCTTTTTGCCGGTGGCAGGCGCACACTGCGGACATTTCGCTCCTTTTTTCCGCTCGAAGTCGGCGACGAACCGTTCAAGCTGGCCGATCGAGATGGGCAGATCCTTTTTGCCGAGGATACACTGACCCTGACACTGGGTCTCCTGCGGGCAGACGCGTCCGCAGACGGCAGGCAGCATATTGTCTTTTTTTATGATGTCCGCTGCGTCCTGGAACTTTTCGTCGGCGATCGCCTGGATAAATGCCGGGATGTCGATCCCGACCGGGCATCCGCTGATGCATTTGGGTTTTTTACACTGGATACAGCGTTTTGCTTCGGCGATGACCTCTTCTTTGGAAAGTCCGAGATCAACTTCATTGAAGTCTGCGATCCTGAGATTTGGATTTCGGTCCATCTAATCCACCTTCCTGCAGCGGCAGACGTGATGTTCCTCATGATACTCCATCGACTGCTTCTCCTCTGAAAGGTACATCCTCTGTCTGGTCATAAGGTCGTTCCAGTCGACTTCGTGCGCATCGAACTCGGGTCCGTCGACGCAGGCGAACTTCATCTCGCCGCCGACGGTCACCCGGCAGCTTCCGCACATTCCCGTCCCGTCCACCATCACCGGGTTCAATGAGACATAGGTCTTGATGCCGAAAGGACGGGTCACTTCGCTGGTGACCTTCATCATCATGCCGGGCCCGATGATCCAGACCTTGTCGATTTTGCGGCCGGATTCGCATAACTCCTTTAAGGGGCCGCTCGCAAATCCTTTGATCCCGTATGAGCCGTCATCCGTCGTTACATAGAGTTCGTTGCAGATCGACCGCATGTCATCCTCGAAGATGAGAAGATCGCGGTTTCTTGCGCCGATGATCCCTATGACATAGTTGCCGGCGTCTTTTGCCGCCTGGGCAAGGATCGGCGTACAGGCCACGCCGACCCCTCCGCCGACAATGACCACGGTCTCGTTTCCTTCTGCGATATCGCTGGGCATTCCAAGAGGGCCGGCAACATCACGCAGTTCGTCGCCCGTTTTCAGGGTCGAAAGAAGTTTGGTCGTCGTTCCAATTGCCATGAAAGCGATTCTGATATTGTCTTTGCTGATCCCGGAGATCGTCAAAGGAACCCGTTCCCCGGCTCCATCGGCGTGGATGATGCAAAACTGGCCTGCCTTTGCATGGCGTGCGACCTGGGGTGCATGGATCCACATCTCGAATACAGCCTCTGATAAGGCCCGTGCCTGAACAATCGTGTAATTTCCCATAATATGTTCCTTTGAGATATGTGGATGTACATTTGCTCTGTCAGACATTAATAATGACGCTCGGTTATCTGTCCGGTCGCCAGATTCATCACTCTTGAGTACAAAATCATACATCAGATGAGTAACGACTTTGAGCGGGAGATGGTCGTGTGCATGAACAGATTCTTCACCGAAAACAAAAAGAAGGGCTTTGCCTACCGTCTCAAACAGTCTCACTTCAATACCCAGTACGTCGACATCATCGTCGATTCGCTGGATCCTGCGTATTATCTGGCGATCGAGTGCAAATCCCTGAACGGGAAGCGGCTCTACTTCACCAGCAACTTCCATAAAGATAAAGACGGCGTCCATCAGGTCGACAACATCTCCGGATTCGTCAAGTACACCGGCCGGCGCGGGTTTTTGGCCGTCGAGTTCCGGGGCCAGGGTTCGAAGAACGAGGCATATCTCATGCCCTGGACGACCGTCCTCGCGTTTTTCGATACATCCGCCGGGATATCGATCGAAGATTTCCGAAAATGCATCACGCTTGAACGGGTGTCAGGGGGGTATCGTTTGCCCTGCCTCAATCCATTATAGTAATTAGGAGTGAAAACCATATAATATAGAATTCATGACGGCAGCATCAAGATTCATATCAATAAACGGGATACCTGTCAAGACCCCGATCGTCCTTGCGTCTATGGCGGGGATAACCGACTCGGAGTATGTGCTTGCCCGCAGTAAACATGCCGGTGTGGCCTTTATCGGCGGATACAATACAGATGGACCCAGCAGAAAAGCATCGGCTGAAATGGAGGCACAAGGCCGATCTGAGTTCGATGCGGACTTTGATTCCATCGCGACCGAGATCGATATCTTAGACGGGACGGACATAATCCTCGGTCTCAATCTGAGAGGAGCGGAGCCGGAAGGGTTTGTTGCCGCGGCGAAAAGGTTCGGTCCTTCCGTCATATACGAGATAGATGCCCACTGCCGTCAGCAGCCGATGACCGATGCGGGATGCGGAGAGTATCTTCTTCACAATCCTGAAAAGCTGTGTGAGATCGTTTCGGCACTTGTCAGCGAAGGAGTTACCGTTTCGGTGAAGACACGGGCCGGCGTCGCGGATGACCGCGAGCTCGCAAAAATGCTCTGGAAAGCCGGCGCTTCGATCCTGCACGTCGATCTGATGGACACCGGACACACCAAGATCCGGCAGATCAGAAACAGCTGCCCCTTGATCATCATCGCAAACAACGGGGTCTCGAGTCCGGATAAGATGATGGACTACTTCGCTCACGGGGCAGATCTCGTTTCGGTCGCACGAAGTGCGAGCATCACTGTCCTGCAGACCCTTGACCGGTATATCCGGGCGGTCGCTGAAGAGATCGGCTGGTATAATGCGCCAAAACAGCTCTGCCGGGGCGGAGATCTCCGTTCTCTTGCGTTCTGCTGCATGCCGGTGAAACAGTGTCCTCTTCTCCCTTCCCTTGACTCGCTTGGGATGAGCCGCGAGGAGTATATGAACCTGAAAAAGGAGCTGACGGCCGGGACCCCTCTATCGCAGGGGAGCCACACCTGTTTTGGGAGCCTTGCCTACTGCTGTAAATCCTCGACCCCCTGCATGTTCCGGGACATGACGCTGAAGTCGATCGATCTTCCGATGAACGAGTATATGGCTCTGAAACGTACGCTTTCAGAGAATATCGTCACGAAAATTTTTGAAAATGTCTAAGCTTTCCCTTGCCGAAGCTGCTGAGCTTTCGATGCTCCTTGAGGTGAGCGCCAGCATCAAGCCGGGAAATATCGACCGGTTCCATGATTACGAGGATACGAAGTTCCGGCATTTTCTGGCATCGGCGGTGCTCGCCCGAGGTGTTTTTGAAAAGGTACCGCAGATGACGCTTGGCGAGGCGATGTATGCGGCGGTCGAACACACGAACGGACATACGGGAGGCAACACTCATTTCGGAGCATTTATCCTTCTTCTTCCGCTGATGAAAGGAAAAGGGATCGCCGGGGCGTGTGAAGCCGTGAAACAGACGACGGTCGAGGATGCCGTTCTTTTTTATCAGGCGTTCGGCAGGACCCAGGTCCGGGTGAACAAGGAGGATGAGATGGACGTGAACGATCCGGCGTCGATAGCGATGCTTCGGGAGAAACATATGACGATGTATGATGTGATGGCGTATTCCAGCGGGACCGATATGGTGGCCCGCGAATGGACGAACGGTTTTTCTCTGACACGGAAAGCCGCCGATATGCTGAAGGAAAAGGACGGGGCCGATTCGATCCAGGATATGTTTCTGCATCTGATGGCCGCACATCCCGATACGTTCATTGCGAAGAAGTTCGGGTATTCCCGGGCCGTTTCAGTGATGGAACGGGCGCAGCTGGTTTGTTCCGGCGGGCTTTCTCTGAGCAGTTTCGATGAGGAGTGCATCAGGGGCGGCGTGAATCCCGGATCCCTTGCGGATATCTGCATCGCGGGGATCTTCACGGCACTTTTGGAGGGCTGGCAATGGGACTGTTAGGCCAGGGGATCACCGAGGTGATCGCAGTGACAAGGGACAATGCGGCGCCGATCGGGATCATCGTCCGGGCCGGCCAGTATCCAAAGATGATCCTGTTTAAGGGGTCAAAGACCGCGGAGAACGTGGCGAAGTATGGGTGGGTGACGGCGAATTTTGTGAGCGATTCCTATCTTTACCCGCAGTATGCGTTTTCCGATGTGGCGAAGCATGATCTCCGGAAGGTGTTTGTCGGGGGAATGGTCATGCAGCTCCTTTGTGATGCGGATGCCTGGATGGCATTTGCCGCCCGTGTGGTGAATGAGACGAAGGAGGCATTATTTGTCGAACTTGAGCCGGTGGGGTCAGAGTACTGCCGCGATGAGCTGCGGCCGGTGAACCGCGGGTTCAATTCCGTGATCGATGCAACGGTCCATGCTACGAGGTACGTGATGGATCCTGATCCAAAACTGCGCGAACTTATCGAGTATCATCTGGGTATCGTGCGCAAGTGCGGGGGGGCAAGGGATCTGGAGGCGGCAGAGCTTATCAGGGAAGTCTGCGGGTTCCCGGATGGATAAGAGAAGATAGGCCCGTCTCTTTTTTAATAGAAGCTACGCGGTGTTGGTGTGAATCCAATTCAGGAAGGGTACGGCTGGGTGTGGATGCATGAGAAAGCCCACCGCGAATAAGCCCATTTGGGCTTATTCGCGGTTCTTTTATCTCATACACTCACACTAATGCCGTACACTAAATCGAAGTCCATCTCATAAGGACTTCAGTTTTTTTTCGGTTGAGAGCACACCGCGTAAGTCCTATCTCAATACAAAATCCCGGGACATCTCCGCCGCGTGCCGACTCGCAAATCTGATGACTTGGTCGCAAGGCAAAGCCTTGCTCCGCTGAGGCCGCTCCTTCGGAGCAGCTCGCCGTCATAATTCTTTATAGATATCCCGCCTGTTTCCAACATTCAGAACAAGGATCACGAGCTGGGCATTATTCAACGTAAATAACACCCGGTATTCCCCCACACGATGAGAAAAAATCGGCACGTCGCGTTCCCCTTTCAGCCGCTTCATATGTGCAGAAGGATCCTTCGCCAGCTCGTCAATACTGTCCAGAATACGCATTTGGACATCACGCGGCAGCTTTTTGATACTTCTCGCAGCCCTTTGGGTATATTGAACAGAATACATCAGAGGCCAAGCTCAGAACGCAGATCCTTTGCAGACATCAGACGCCCCGCCTTCATATCATCAACTGCCTCTTCAAGCTGAGCGATCTCCGTTTCACTCAAAGGCTCCGCATCCTCTGCAAAGCTGATCAGCCGGACAATAATATCCGCATAGGTCTCCCGCTGATGGATCCTCAGGGCATTCAGCCGGACCTTCAGATCACTTGGAATAGAAATAGTAGACGTCCCCATATTGCATGACACCTCGGTGTTATACATAACATATGGTGACACTGGACGATAAATATTTGGGATGCGGGTTGGCGACGAAGTCGACAACCTTAGCCGAGGCGGACTGGTCCATAGGACCAGTCTCAGCTGAGCAAGGCTTTGCCTTGCGATCAAGTTTTCGAAGAAAACTGGCGAGTGCGGGCTGCCCAGAAGGGGCGGCCTCAGCGGAGCAAACCGAAGGTTTGCGAGCAAGGCTTTGCCTTGCGACCAAATTTCTGATTTGCGATTCGCGCCGATTCAAGCGAGCAAAGCGAGTCGGAGAGCAAACTGAAATTTTGCGATTGCGGATTGGACGCGAAGCGGCCGACCTCAGCCGAGCAAGGCTTTGCCTTGCGACTGCGGTTGGTTTTTTTCATGCGCCCACAATAATCCTGTACACGAACTCGAAGTACATCTCATAAGAACTTCGGTTTTTTCGATTAATATCGCCCCGCGTAACTCCTATTATTATCTAACGACCGTCAGTCATGCCGCCAAAAATGTCAGCTGCCTGCTTTCACTCCATACAAAAGCCGTATCCCGGCAACGCCCAAAACGATCACCAGCACATCATACAGGATCAGCATCCCAAGCACCAGATACCAAATCAGACCCTCCGCCGGAGCGGCTCCCGAAGAGATCCCGCTGAGAACAGCTGTCAGCTGACTTCCAAAAAGAAGCACGACTGCCGCACCTCCGAGTGCCCCGACAAGGATCCTCATCCGCTGTATGATGATCGAACCGATAAGAAGCAGTATCCATCCGGCTAAAACAATGAAAAACAGTTCGGCAGGCATAAAATAATCCATCAGCAGCCTCCCTGCTGACAATGACCCGATAAAAGCGGTCACTATCATCAGACCGACCGGGATCCACAGTAAAACAGTTCCCGTCACTGCACATATCGATCCTGCTCTCTGCCGGCTGCTCATCTGCTCCCCTCACTTCTCATGATCCAGAATAGAATCATTTCGGTATTAATACTATAGTTCGGGTACTTTTTCACCTCAGGCGATGTGCAGCAGGACAAGCTCCCAGGCATGCCCTGTTCCCCGGAGGACCGCCGAAAACCTGCCGGGTTTCCCGTCCCGGCTGCACCCGCCCGACACCCAGGCGATCACTCCCTCTCCCTTCACCTCAGACCCTTCAAACACAAGCCGCCCGGGAGAAAACTGCTCTCTCCCTCTTTGTTCTATACCCGGAGCAAACAACACCGCATCAGGCGCGATGATTTTTTCCGATCCGGCAAAACTCTCCTGAAGGGAACACATCTCCACCTTTTTGAGAAGTGCAAGTATCTGATCTTTGGTCTGGGTCGAAAGAGGCATACTTAATAGATATGGGTCCAGACAAATAATACATTACTCATGGCAGACACCGCTGACTTTTTTCCCTACCAGACCTACCGGAAAAACCAAAAGGAAATGCTCGAAGAGGTTGAAAAAACCGCCGAACAAAACGGCATCCTCTTGATCGACGCACCGACCGGGAGCGGAAAATCCAGCGTGATTGCAAGCCTTCTTGCAAAAGCCAACGGACGAAAGATCCTTGTCGCTGTACGGACGATCTCGCAGCTCCAGATCTTTATTCGGGAACTCGATCTCATCAGACAGAAAAAACAGCCGACCCTGAAATTCGTCTACCTTATCGGGAAAGGAAACATGTGCCCGCTCGGGGGATACGGAGATGTCTACCGCAGATGCGAAGGCGTGAAAGCATTCACCTCGTCTCTAATGCAGCAGAGGGCCGACCGCGGCTCCTTCGATCCCGCGACCGACAAAGTGATCCTCGACCAGATCAGAAAACAGGACCGGGAACACCCCCTGATCTGCCCCTACTTCGTCAACAGCAGGGTCTTCATCCAGGGCGAAGAAGGCGGCCGCCGCATGATCCCTTCTCCCGAACTCAGACGCAAATCCGAGATCGCCCAGAAACAGATCGTCCGGCCGAACGAACTCCTCAGTTTTGCCGGCAAGGTCTGTCCCTACGACCTCATGCTCTCGGCCGCCAGAGGAGCCGATGTGATCATCTGCAACTACTATCACCTTTTCAATGATGATATCCGTGAGCAGCTGTATGTCAATCTCCAGTGCGAGGAGCATAATGTCATGCTCCTCCTCGACGAAGCCCACAACTTAGGCGACGTCATCCAGACGATCCAGAGCATCAGGATCAGGGACACCGACATCGAAGCCGCGGCAAACGAGATCGCCTCGCTTCGGGACAAAGTCCGCGGCTCCGAAGCGATCCGTCATATCCTCCCCAGGATCGCAGAGTTTATCGACGGACTTCAGCGCTCGAACGAGGCTGAGGACTGGTTCGATCCGCAGATCTTCAACCGGTTCATCATCAAAGGTTCGCTCTACGAAAAACCCGAGGCGATGCTCGAGGACATCATATCCATCAAAGAGGCCATGCGCGAACGCGGCATCGAACGCGGCGACTACCGCGAGTCTGCGATCGAAAAACTCTGCGAGTTTCTGATCAGGCTCTACCGCTCTTCGACCGACCCGTCATTTCTGACCGTTTACACCAAAGACACCGAAGTGATCACTCTTGAAGTCAGAAACATCGACCCCGCCGACCGGCTCCAGGAGCTTGTCTCCAAACACGCGGCGGCCATTCTGATCAGCGGAACGCTTTCCCCGGTCGATTCATACAAAAAATATTACTTCGGGAGTATGCCGGTCAAAACGCTTTCGCTGGCAAACTCGTTCCCCAAAGAGAACCGGATGGTCCTTGGGACCCGGGACATCACCACGGCATTTTCGAAACGGCAGAACGCAGAAAACACTCAGGCGATCACCGATTACATCCTTGCCTTTGCAAAACTTCCGGGAAATATTGCCATCTACTTCCCCTCCTACCAGCTCCAGAGCCGGTTTGCCGAGGCATGCGTCTCCAGGATCAGAACCAAACAGGTGTTCATCGAGCCGCGTGAGTCGGATGAGGCGAACGAAGCGCTCAAAGAGTTCATCTCCCTCCCCGGAAAACACAAGTCCGGCGTCCTTTTTGCGGTATGCGGCGGAAAATGGAGCGAAGGGCTGGACTATCGGGGCGATCAGCTGACCGCGGCAATGGTCATCGGGCTCCCGCTCGCTCCGTTCACGCCGGTTAGGCGGATGGTGAACAGTTATTACCGGCGCAAGTTCGGGGCGGAAGGAGAGTTCATCGCCTACACGCTTCCCGCGATCAACAAATCGATGCAGGCTCTCGGCCGGGTGCTTCGAACCGAGACCGACCGCGGTGTTCTGATACTCGGCGACCAGAGATTTCTGGAAGGCGATATCTTCCGCGGTCTTTCTCCCTGGATGCAGGCTGAGCTGAAGGAGTGTGACGTGGACACAGTGAAAAGCAAGCTTGCAAAATGGGGGAGTGATGCTTCAGGGCGGCTGTAGTTTCGGACTCTGGAAAGTTGCGGTCGATTACGACGGCCAGGCGGTCCACCGGGTCAGATTCGTCCGCACAGCGCCGGAAGGCCCGGTCCCGGTACAGTTCACCCGGTTCCTTGCAGGAAAAGGGACCGGTTTTTCTCCGCTGATCTCATCTGCGGTGTCGGGCGACGGGGTCTATTCGAAGATCTATCGTGCCGTATCACAGATCCCGTACGGCGAGACACGAAGTTACGGCGAGATCGCCAAAGAGGCCGGGACCCACCCGCGTGTGGTCGGAAACGCCATGGCGCGAAATCCTACTCCGCTGATCGTGCCGTGTCATCGCGTCATCGCAGCCGATGGAAGTATCGGCGGATTCTCCCCTGATCCGGAGATCAAAAAATCCCTTTTACAGCTCGAAAAAAACACGATGCGGCGGAGTTTTTCATAAAAATTTTCGGTCGTCTGCTGGCTTAATCTACCTGGAACGCAAATAATAAGGGACTGAAATGGACCTTCGTTTGCTCATATTCCCCCTCCTTGTCTTTCTCGGCGGCTGCTGCTACGGGCCTTCATCGCCCACGATAAAACTTGCATATGCCGCCGGTTTTTCATGGCAGGATCTGGTTATGAGCCAGTATTTTTACGGCTGGCTGATCCTTTCCATCATCATAGCCGGCTTTTACCTTGTCCGCCGCATGACAAATCAGCCCTCCCTCCGCACGGGTGATCCAAGACCGCTCGTTCGCCGGATCCCCGGGGTGTTTCTTGCCGGAGCATGTATCGGTCTTGTTACGGTGTTCTACTGTCTTTCTCTGCAGACCGTTCCCGCCTACATCTCAGTCATTCTTCTCTTTCAGTTCACCTGGATGGGGGTCCTGATCCAGACGGTCACCGAGCGGAAACTCCCTCAGCCGAAGATGGTCATCTCCGTGCTGCTTCTCGTGATAGGAACGTTCTTAGCTGCGGGTTTTGCCGGACTGGAAGGGCCGCTCGATCCTGCCGGCGTCATCTTCGGGCTTCTCTCCGCTCTGCTGTATGCAATCTATATGTTCATGCTCGGCAGAGTCGAGATCGGCATGCACCCGCTGAACAGAAGTTTTCTTATCCTCAGCTCCTCGCTTGTCCTGATGACGTTTCTCTTCACCCCGCGGTATTTCACGGAAGGAATATTCGCTTCGGGGATATGGCAGTACGGCATCATTCTGGGATCGATCGGCTGTGTTCTGCCGATGTTTTTGTTTGCGGTCGCCGCACCGAGGATATCGACCGGGATGACCACGATCCTCAGCTCGTCGGAGCTGCCGGCATCTATCATCTGTGCAGTTGTTATTCTTGGCGAATCGGTCTCCTGGATCCAGTATGCCGGAATTGCCCTGCTGTTCTTCGGGATCGCCTATCCTCAGTACCACCCGCCGGCCTGGCAGAAACAGATGCGGAAAGGAGCGGGTATGCATGTATTTCTGCATCCCCATGTCCGTCTAAAAAAGATCAGGTAAGTTTCGCACCGCAGGAACTGCAGAACTTCGTTCCCTGAGTGTACTTTGTACCGCAGTTTTTACAAAAACCGCCGCCGCCGTCTGCTGGACCTTCTGCCGGGGGTTTCAGCTCGTTGAGCTCGGCCCTTTTTGCGGCAGCTTCTTCCTGCAGTCCGGCGAGTTCAGTTCCAACATCCCCAAACTTTTCCAAACCCTCTGCCTCGACTGCCATCCTCCCGATACTGGCATAGATGTCGTTTTGCTTCTTCTCCAGCTGGCTGATCTCCGACTGGAGCTGGCTGGTCCTCATTGACTTCTTTACTTCATCAGCGCCGACTTTGGCACTGGTTTTCAGGCTGTCTATAAATGCACCCATGATACTCTCCTATTACGCCGGGTGAGATATATGCATATCTATCGCAGAACTGTTTCTGCAAGGATATCGTCCTCGATGAAACGCCCACCCCCGTTTCGTTCAGCTTCGACCATCGCTTCCAGCGATTCGCCTGCTTCCCAGTCCTCGTCCTGTTCCCAGCACAGCCAGCCGGCTGCCTTTTGGCTCGGCCCTCTCTCGACAGGTTGAGTTTTGGTCATCTGTCCGATCAGATCAGTGACGTCCGAAAAATTCTCCGGTGAACAGAAGATCACGATCTCTGTTTGTCTGTTTCCAAAAACGGTTATCTGCTGATCGCCCGGGATCACTTCAGTGATCTTTTCCCAGAGAAGGGCCTGTCTGCCCTGGATCTGTGCAAGATAATCGGTCCCTTTCACTTTATTTTTTCCGGCGCGAAATCCCCACAGCTGGGCAGCGGCCCCGCTTTTTTTGGATCTCAGTTCGGTTTTTGCAAAGATCCCGAGGTCGTTGACGACATAATCGACGGCAGTGTACCAGGTGCCTTTTTCCGGGGGAAGTTCCATGCTCCAAACAAGTGTGTCCATATACATACATGGACCGGATAAAAAATAAGTCTTGGTCTTTGTCGACTGCCTTGATCAGAGGGATTTTGGCGTGACGCTGATAACCGAGGTGTTGCCGAGGTCTAAGATCTCACCGCATTCATACGGGACCGGCGTCTGGAAGATCGGGCCGCCAACGGTAACGGTGTGATACTCGCCGTTTTCTCCGCAGACATCGATCCCGAGTTCCTTCATGTAGGCGACCATCTCGTGATCCAGAACTTTCCCGAGCAGATCCTGAGGGAGATCCGCATTTCTTATACATTTTATCACGCACTGATACCCAAGGTCGATGAGTTCGGTGGTATTTTCCTCACGGTTTCTGTGCCAAAGCGGATAGTAGGGAACAAGTCCTACGGCGTTACACCGCGCCATACCCCATTCCATGTGCTCCTCGATGTCGATATCCCCAAAGACACAGAGCTCTGCGCCGAGCTCTTTTGCACGGCGGAGTCCTTCTTCGAGTTCAAGATGATACTCCTCCCCGCCTGAAACGCATTTGATCAGAGGAATCTGGAGTGATTCTGAGATCTGGTCCAGAAGATCCAGATCGACTCCGTGGAACCAGGAGAGTTTTTCATCCTTGTTTACCATTACGACCAAACCGACGGGGGTATGTCCGGCGGCGATCATTTTGTGGAGCGAAAGCGTACTGTCCTTTCCGCAGCTGTATGAGATAACGAACTTCATTGGTTTTCCTCCAGGATCTTGTATAGTGCATCCATATCAAGGGACTCGCGCAGAGCATCCGCGAGCAGATCAAGCTGGTGTTCGCGGTAGGATTTGTCCGCAAGCAGGCTGTCGTCGCGAGGGACCGGTCCCGGGATATCCTCTTCCTGCAGATGGATGTCAAGTTTTGGAACAACGCCGAGGACCGGGACCCCGGTCAGTTCGGTGAGCCGGCTCGGGCCCGTGCCCAGATGTTTCGGGTCGCCCGAGAGCCGGTTTATGACAAAACCGCGGACGAGCTTTTTCGCCGCGTCGTCGAAGAGACCAAATGTACCGTAAAGCGAAGCAAATACTCCGCCGCGTTCTATGTCGCCGACAACGATGACCGGAGCGCTGATCTCTTTTGCAAAACCCATGTTGGAGATGTCACGGTCCATGAGGTTGAGTTCGGCGGCGGCTCCCGCCCCTTCGATGATGATATATTCGTATTCTTCTTCAAGACTGCGGAATGCGGACAGTACCTCGGGCATCAGCTGGACCATCTCTCCATACTTTTTGATGCCTGGGACCGGTTTTCCTCTGATGCACACCTCAGTCCCTGCGCCGCACGGTTTGACGAGGACCGGGTTCATTCGTCCGTCCGGTTCGATCCCGGCCGCTTCAGCCTGGACCGCCTGTCCGATCCCGATCCGATCTCCGGATTTTGTGATATAAGCTGCCGAAGCGAGGTTCTGCGGTTTGAATGGAGCAACACGGTGTCCGTCCTGAGCCAGGATTCGGCAAAGACCGGCTGTCAGGGTGGTTTTCCCGACATTAGACGTTGTCCCCTGTATCATGAGTTTTTTTGCCATTTCTGTCTCCTTTGAGGTCTTCGACGCTTTGATACAAATTATGTTGCTTTACTACTAAATATTTTTATGAGTTACGTGCGCGGATACGGAAACGTGATGAAGAGAAAGGCACCTAATCTTTTTTTACCGCACCGTATTTTTCGCGTGAGATCTTTCGTTTCGGCGAGATAATGACTGCAATTAAAAACACCAGTGCAAACAATACAGCTGTAAGCGGAGCTATAGGTAAATTAAGCGTAAATGCGATCCATGTCCCGACAAGACTTATACCGCCGGCAATAACGGGCGATGCGACCATCATCTGCTTGAGGGTCCCGCAGAACTGATATGCTATCGCCGCAGGTGTAACAAGCCAGACATACAGTAATAATCCACCCACAATTGGCATCGTCAAAGCAACCATCAGTGCAATCATAAACAGGAGAATATACATCATCGGGCGTGTTTTTATTCCGGAAATCTCCGCTATTTTCATATGGAAAATCATTGCTGAGATTTCCTTGTAGAATACTATCACAAACACGATGACCAGAAGCATGATAACAGCAAGTCCGTAGATCTCCTCCCGGTAAAGCGAGAGCACACTGCCGAACATGAGAGCCGAAGCATCGTATCCCATGCCGAGCTGGACCATCCAAGCATAGAAAAAAATAGCTACTGCCATCATTGCGCCAAATAATACACCAAGAATTGTGTCTACCGGCATGCGTGCCTTGTCGGAAAGCGGTCCAAGCAGAAATGCGATCAGAATGCTCCCGATAACTGCTGCCAGAGTGATATTCAGCCCAAAAAACATACCGACTGCTGCTCCGGCAAAAGCTCCGTGCGCCATCGTAAATCCAATTGAAGAGATCTTCATCTGGGTGATCAGAACCGCAAGTATGCCGCACCCAATTGAAGCAAAAAGCATGGCTTCCGTCGCGTGACAGACCATATTATTGGGAATAAGAAACTCAAGCATAGGAAAAAATCTATGATTCTGAGGTGAGTCTGACGGTCTGCTGAACACATTCCGGCGGAGTAACTTTGTTCAGAACGATTTGACCGGATTTCATCACGATTACTCGTACATCTCTTTTTGGCAGTGCGTCAAATGCATGTGATACTATGATAATCGTGACCCCGAGATCTGCAATCCTGCAGAGAACATCGCAGACATGTTCTCGGGTTGCAAGATCCAGGTTACTGAACGGTTCATCGAGAAGAAGGATCTCCGGATTCTTTGCGAGATTATGGGCAATGAGAACTTTCTGCTGCTGCCCTCCGGAGAGTTTTCCGATGTGGTTTTTTCTGAAATCTTCAATGCCGAGTGTTGAAAGAGCCGTATCCACCGCAGCATAATCCTCCTCACCCGGACGTTTGAAGAGACCGAGCAGACCAAATCTTGCCATGATCAGGACCTCTTCCACGGTAAACGGCGTGTAGGAGTCAAAATCAAAATTCTGAATGACATAACCCAGTTTTTTCCGGAGTTTGTTTCCTCTTATGAGGATATTTTCCCCGCATATCTCTACCGATCCGTTTACCACCGGAAGAAGTCCGGCAATAGTTTCAAGAAGGGTGGTTTTTCCGGCTCCGTTTGGACCGCCGACGATAACAAACTCACCAGGACTCACTGCAAGATTGATGTTGTGGATCACAGGGTGGGCTGCTCCCTCATACGTGGTGGTCACATTCGTCAGTCTGACGATGGCTTCACTCATCACAATTCCGTCACAACAAACAGATCCGAATCTTCCATTGAAAACATTGCCTCAGCAAAATATTCCAGGGCAAGTTCCGGGTCAAGAGACTCATAGTCTGATTTGTGTTTTACGTAGTTGCCGGGTTTTATCAGAATTGCCCGTCCGTCTGCATGCCTGAACATGACCTCGGGTGATGGGGAAGTTACTAGTTCGATGTTTCGTTTGCCAAGAGTACATCCGCTTCCAATCTGAATGCCGTCTGATAAACAGGATTCAGGTGTTGTCCCGGAACAGTAGACCGTTGCAAAAAGAGAGAATGGATCATTGTCAAAGTATTGCAGGGCAAATTTCCCCATACGGTATCCTAGCACGATAAAGGGACCCAGGTGTCCGTGAAATTTTGCAAGTTCTTGACTTGAGTATTCCCGCGGGAGTTCCATGTATCTGCAATTTTCATGCCACTTCATACATACTAATATAATTTTAAAGATAATAAAGTATGTTATTAATTATAATTAGTAACACAATTACTGATGAAAAATAAAAATGTTAGTTCCTTCTGTTATGGAAAAGTACCGCACAGGCAAGAGCACTAATGATAGGAATAGCCGCAAGTGGGGACTGGGTTTGGGTTTTGCTGTTTATATTTTCGGTGATGAGGGCCTTATTATATGCGTAATATTCAAGAATCGAATCGATGCCATCAGCTGATTTAGGGAGGTTGAGGAATATCACCCGCTCGCAGGGAATTTTTTCATCAGCTAATGCTTCGTGAATCGATTTTCCAATATCCTGACCCGCAACGATGTTTTCGATTACGAAAATTTTACCGCATTTTGCACCCTCTGCGATCTTTAGATACTTTGCCGGATTTGCGTGGATGTCATCAACGACTGCCTGGACTGTGTCCGGGCTTGGATATGAGGTAATAACATGCATTCCAAGCCAGGTTTCTGCCTGATTTTTGATACGGAATTGGCAGATGATCGGAACGTCGGAGAGAAGCTCCTTTTCAGCCGGAGTAAGGGTGGTTACCGTCGAGATTTTTTTCAGATATGCTGCAAGATTTGCATCATATGTGTCGGAATTTGCAGGGTCGGCCGTTTTCAGGATATAGGCGATCGTCTGCGCATAGCCGATAAGACTTGTCGGGTTATCATAGACATTTGTCGCGTTAGGAACCGCTGAAGTTGAAACCTCGTTTATCAGGCGCCAGTTAGTTTCTTTTCCAAAGTTGGTCTGTCTGAATTCTGTGACTTTAGTGATCGGAGTTCCATCCATGCCGCCGCCCTGTCCTATAAAAAGATCAGCATTACTAATGAAATCACTGTTTTTCTGCAGGATCGCATCAATAGTATCACTAGAAATATGCACAGCGGTAGGTGGGGCCACATATATCACCGTAACTTTCTCTTTGCCGATCTCTTGAGCAACATCCCAAATATTCGGCATTGTCGTAACAACATTCAGCGCAGATGCCCCGGAGATCAGCATGCTGCAGATCAAAAACAGGGTAAGAATTATTCCAATCGATTTTTTCATGCAATTAAATTATAGTATCTTTCGTATAATTAAATTTAACTCAGGTAACAAAAAGTAATATTTTGTTCGTTTTGATAAAATTTGGAACAACTTCTGTGTTTGGCAAAAACATCTTCAGATGATATATTCAAAAAAGGGAGAATTCCGGGCTTGGAAAGAAACCAAATCCCGGGTTCATTGTTGGAAATAAATAATTGAGAATATCTATCAACCCTATCTTTTTTAGAAGACGTGAGCACCCCCTTGCTT
>VSSQ01000405.1_pt1 | contig 32326 bp, 24 predicted proteins | sample 4763081 | NCBI WGS metagenome assembly VSSQ01 (sample SAMN12137344, study PRJNA551015) | bioreactor metagenome | isolation source: SDC9 anaerobic chlorinated ethene degrading culture | place: USA: Knoxville, Tennesee | collected 2015-01-01
AGAGAATACTATCAAGAAATATTGATAAAAATGTGAATCTTATAAGATCTATATTAAGCTTTTTTACTGATCAAAGTGAGAAATCACTATCTATATTAGACAAATATACTATAACTAATAATTGTTTAAGCAAATATGACTATCTTTTTAAGTATTATAAGATTTTTAGAATAAAGAAGCCCCTTGAAAAATATAGCTATAGTGAAATTTATAGTACTGTAAATAAACTTATAAACTCTGATGTAATAAAAAGGTATATAAGATATAGAAGATTTACTAACAATAATATGATAAAAATTCTAAAAGATAAAATTAATTATAATGAATTAGATTTAATAATTAGTAAAATAGATGAGTTAGTAAAAGATGCTGAGTTTAAAATTTCTTTTATTGAATCTCAATATACTTCGGATTTTATAGAAACATTTTCTATTAATCCTGATATGAAGTATAACGATATAAATAATCTAGTTAATATAGTAAACTTTAAATATAATTATCATTTGCTTACTCAAAAAAAGAAAAATAAATTCTTTGGTTTATTTAAGAATAAAAAGAACCTAATAGATCAAGAAAACAACCTTACTAATTTTGTTAATTTTGAAAATCAAATAAAAAATGAATATTTAATTAATCTTGAGAATTTAAATTTTCATCTTAATAAATTAAAATTTTTAAAGGACATTTTAAAAAAGGAAGCTTATAATGAGTTATTTAATAAGCTTATTAAAGGTGAAGATTTAAAAGAGATTTTAGTTTTATATAAGAAAATAATTAATCTATGCTATGGAATTAAAGATATAAAAAAGGAAATTGAATCTTTAAATCCTATAGAAAGTGAAATATTAAACTATTGTTATGATAATATAGAAGATAAAAATAATATTACTAATATTCTTATAAATATTCCTAAATTAAATTTATATTTAGAAATAGAAGATCAAGAATTAAAAAATACTGAGATTTTAAATAAATATGAAAATTTTGATGAAATAATAATTGAGATTTGTGGTGATGTAGTAAATAGAAGTAATTTACTATTACCTGCAATTAATTCTACGTGGGATAATATATTAAGAGAAAATTTAAAAATATCTAGTAATGATATTAATAAAGCAGATTTATCTGATGAAGAAATATTTAAAAGTTTATTTCCTTGTATAATATCTAATTTAGATACTAATACACTAATAAATTTAAACAATAAAAATCTTATATTTGATAAAATAATTATCATTGAAGATGTCAATAAAATTGATAATGAGAAACTAAATTATATTAATACTTTAAGTAATGATATAATAATCTTTTCTAAAAATTCTATTGATAGTAATATAAATTTTAAAGATTATAAAAATATTTTAGTATCTGAAACTAGAAAATTAATAATATCTAATAGTGAAAATAATATATTAACTGAAATACAAAAGTACCTAGAAAAGTTAGGCTATCTAATAGAAAGAAACTCATATGTAGATGAGTTTAATATAAATTTACTAATCAAAGATTCTAATTCTAATATAATTACAGCAGTAATTCTTGATGGAGAAATAATAGAAAAAGAAAATTACATTTTACTAAAAGATATATATTTATCTAAATCATTAAAAGATAAGAATATTAACTTATATAGAATTTGGACAAGAAATTGGTGGTTAAATAAAACAAAAGAATTATCTAAATTAGCTAATTACTTAAATGAAATATAAAATATATTGACTTTATGTAAGTTATAAAATATAATATTAAAGAAAATCAAATAAGACAGTTCGGAAACCTCCTGTCTATAAATAAAACTACGGTAATTAATTGCAATTTGTATTAAGTGTGATTTTATTTCTAGAGGGTTCATTTATATGAGCTCTCTATTTTATTTCTACATGTATTATACTTGTAATTTTATTTCGTATTTTTATATTTTTGAGGTGTCTATTTAAGGCACCTTTTTATTTTGATAAAATTCTAAGTGAAATTTTGGAGGAGATTATATTGAAAGAAAACATAACAAAAAAATTAGTTAAAGCAGCATTAGTTGCTGCAATTTACGCAGCACTAACAATAGTATTAGCACCTATAAGCTATGGTCCGGTACAATTTAGATTATCAGAAGTTTTAGTATTGTTAGCATTTATAGATCCGTTTTACATAGTTGGATTAACTATAGGATGTCTATTAGCAAATATATTAGGTGGACTAGGTATTATGGATATTGTCTTCGGGACCTTAGCTACATTTTTAAGTGTATCTGCAATATCTCTTACAGCTAAGTATATAAAATCGAAAAAACTTAGTTTAATAATTGCTTCATTATGGCCAACTATTTTTAATGGTGTAATAATTGGATGGATGTTAAATTATGTCCTTGGTGTTCCACTAGTATTAACTATGCTTCAAGTAGGTATTGGAGAATTTGTAGTTGTTACAGTAGTAGGTGTACCAGTATTTAAATTAATACAAAATAAATATAAAGATAGACTTGCTTTGCAATAAAAGATAAGCTTAGATACTTTTTATAGTTGTCTAAGCTTACTTTTTTATTTAAAATATACTTAGACACTAATAGACAAATGATTTAAGGAGAAAAATATGAATTTAATTACATTAGAAAATATAACTAAGACTTATAGTGAAAAAGTTTTATTAAACAATATAACCTTAAACATAAATGATGGAGATAAAATTGGTTTAATAGGATTAAATGGAGCGGGAAAATCAACTTTACTTAAAATATTAACCGGAAGAGATGAATTCTTTGATGGAAAAATAATAAGAGGAAAAAATATAAGGGTAGAGTATTTAGCTCAAGATACAAAATATGATGATAATTCTACTATATTAGAACAAATATTTAAAGGAGATACTCCTGAAATGAAGCTTTTAATGGAGTATGAGGAATTACTAGAAAAGATTAATAATGATACATCCCTTAATGATAAGTTGATAGCAATTCAAAGTAAAATAGATACTATGAATTTATGGGATTTAGAAAGTGATGCAAAAACTATCTTAACTAAACTTGGAATAAATGATTTTAATAAAAAAATGTCAGAATTATCTGGTGGTCAAAGAAAAAGAGTATTTTTGGCATCTTCACTAATAACTCCTTGTGAATTACTAGTTCTAGATGAACCTACTAACCACCTCGATTCAGAATCAATAGAATGGCTGGAAGATTACTTAAATTCAAGAAAAGGTGCTTTAATTATGATTACTCATGATAGATATTTCTTAGATAGAGTAACAAATAAAATACTAGAACTGGATAGAGGAAATCTTTATTTATATGATGGTAATTATAGCGACTTTTTAGAGAAAAAAGTAGAAAGGCTACAAATAGAAGCATCAAAGGAAGAAAAAAGACAAAAACTTATTTTAAAAGAATTAAAATGGGTAAAAAGAGGTGCAAAGGCTAGGACTACTAAGCAAAAGGCTAGACTTCAGAGGTTTGATGAATTAGTAAATACTGAGTATTTTACAGTAAATACTGATATAGAAATGCCTTTTGTAGGAAGAAGATTAGGTAAAAAGATTATAGAAATAAATAATATTTCTAAAACTTTCGATAATAAAGTTTTAATTAAGAATTTTAATTATATTTTTTCTAAAAATGATAGAATAGGTGTAATAGGTAAAAATGGTGTTGGAAAAACAACCTTAATAAATATGCTGATAGGTGCTATAGATCCGGATAAGGGTGATATAGAAATTGGAGATACAGTAAGTATAGGAGCTTTCTCACAAGATAATAATCATATGGACTTAAATCAAAGAGCTATAGATTATATAAAAGAAGGTGGAGAAAATATACCAACTGAGGATGGATATAATATAACTGCCTCTCAATTAGCTGAAAGATTTCTCTTCGATGGTACAATGCAATACACTCCAATAGAAAAACTATCAGGAGGGGAGCGAAGAAGATTACATTTACTTAGAATATTGATGGAATCACCAAATGTACTTATTCTAGATGAGCCTACAAATGATTTAGATATTGAAACCTTAAAGATATTAGAGGACTTTCTAGATGAATTCTTAGGCGTTGTAATTATAGTATCTCATGATAGATATTTCTTAGATAGATTATGTAATAGAATCTTTTCATATCAAGGTAATGGCGTAATAAAGCAATATGTAGGTAATTATAGTGATTACTTAATACATAAAGAGTATGAAATAAAACCTGAAAAATCTCAAAATGAAATAAAAGAAAAGAAGTCTTATCAAAAAGAAAATAAAAATACTTTATCTAAACCTAAATTTACTTTTAAAGAGCAAAAAGAATTTGAAGAAATTTATTCTACTATAGAATCTTTAGAAAATGAACTTACTAAAATAGAAGACAAAATGTCAAAAAACTCTTCAAATTATGGAGCTTTAAATGAGCTTATGAAAGAAAAGGAATCTGTAGAAGAAGATCTTTTATTTAAATATGAAAGATTAGAATATCTAGAAGATATTGCTAATAAAATTGAAGAATTCAAAAATAAATAATCAATTTTAAGTGCAACATAAGTTATGAACTAGATAATTTATATTACTAAGAAGAAATAATAAAATTAGTAGATGGATTGGCGCTAATAGTGATTATAACATTAGTTTCATAAATGTTATAAAATATTTAAAAATACAACTTTATTGACAATAAGATAAATATTTGATAATCTTTTAAAGGTTGATTTATATTACAACAACATAGGAGGAAATCATGGAAGAAACGAAAGAAGTAAAGATTTTAGTTGCTGATCCTTCAGCTCTAGGATTATTTGGTTTAGCTGTTATAACATTAGTAGCATCATCTCAAAAATTAGGTCTTACAGAAGGGGTATCTCTTGTGTTACCTTGGGCTATTTTCTTAGGTGCTACAGCTCAATTATTTGCATGTATAAATGATTTTAAACATAATAATACATTTGGTGCAACTGCTTTTGGAGCATATGCTTTCTTTTGGTATGCTATGGGAATGACATGGCTTATACAAAATGGTGTATTGGGAGACAAGCTTGCAGCAGCTACTGATACAAAACAATTAGGGTTTGCTTTTTTAGCTTACTTAATATTTACATTGTTTATGACTATTGGTGCAATGGAAACTCACAAGGTATTATTTATAATTTTTGTTTTAATAGACTTTCTATTTATAGGATTAATGTTAAACTCATTTGGAATTATACCTCATTTTGCACATAGTTTAGCAGCGTACTCAGAACTTGGAATTGCAATTTTTTCATTTTATGGAAGTGGTGCAGCTGTTCTAAATAAGCACTTTGGTAAAGTATTTTTACCTATTGGCAAACCATTTAATATTTTTAAATAACTAATAATTATGATATTATAAATATAGTGTTATTGTATTAAACTACTTAACACTATATTTTTTTCATTTTAAGTTTTATTAATATTATGAATCAACTTGATTTAAGTTTAAATTTATACAATATAAGGAGAAAATATGAAAGTATCTATATTTTTAAAAGGAAAGAAAGAACCCGTTATATATGAAGGAGAAAGGATTGATATAGTAGATTTAAGCCTAAATAATATTGATTATACACAAATTAGATATTTTAAAAAGGGCAGCTCTAAATCAGAGCTAATAGTAAAGAACTTAATAAGTAAGATTATAGAAAGTGGGAAAGTGCATTAATAGCACTTTTTTATTATATTTTGTTCTAAAGGTTAAATGTTTACAATATTATATAATGAAAAGATACTAACAGCTTAATAATACATGTATCTTGAAAAGACACTTACAGCAATATTATAATTTCATTTATAATAATAAAAAACGTGTCTTGTAATACTTTTTAGGAGGATAAAATGTCAGGAATATTAAGTAAATTAAGAGAAGAATTATATAAAGTCTCGGAAATAGATATAGAGGAAAGTGAATCACTTAATGTAAATGAAGTTGAAAAATTTATAGATAATATAGTTTACTTTAGAAATGCTACAGAGGAGGAAATAATAGAAAATTTCAGAAGAATATTTTATTCTGGAACATCTTATAGCATAAAATTATTATTCTTTATTAGGGATAAGGTAAATGGACTAGGGGAGAGAAGGGTATTTAGGGTTCTTTTAAATTACTTAGGAAATGAGCATCCAAAGTATATAGAAAATAATTTAACATTAATTCCTAAGTATGGGAGATGGGATGATTTATATTCTTTATTTAATACAAAGGTTGAAGATGCTGTTATAGATTTGTTTAGAAATCAAATACAAATTGATATCAATTCTAATAAACCATCAACCTTAGGCAAATGGTTGAAATCAGAAAATACTTCCTCAAAGGAATCAAGAAGCTTTGGTAATAAGACCAGAAGATTACTTGGATATTCACCTAAAGAATACAGAAGGTTATTATCTAGCTTAAGAAGAAAAATTGATATAGTAGAAACGAATATAAGTAGGAGAGAGTATTCGAAAATAAACTATGAAAATCTTACAGAATTAAATATAAAGAAATATAAAAAAGCCTTTTTAAAGAATGATAAAGCTGATTATGAAAAATTCAAATTGGAAAATCCTAAAAAAACTTTTATATTTAAATCTCTTGAGAATATAATTTCTATTATTAGAGAAACATTAAATAATCCTGGCATAAACAGTATAGAAGATATGTATCTTAAGAATTTAGAATATCTAATTGATAAGAATATAAAAGACTTAAATACTTTTGAAGATACTTTAATTATTAATGGAATTGAAGGAGAGTTAATTCAAAATAAAAATAGATATTTTGATATACTAATTTCGACAATCCTTTTATACAATAAATTAAATTTGAACAGCTTTAAAAACTACTATATGTCTTTTAAAAATAATCCTAAATTTAATAAATTAACTAGCACTGATTATATAGGTAGTATAAAGAGCATGTCAAAAAATAATATAAATTATAATATGGATTTAAATTCTGCTTTAGATTTATTACTATTTACTAGTATAAAAAAGAATTTAAAACCTGAAGCAATACCTAAATCAATAATGTTCATATACAACAAATCAGAAGATATGAGTTTTAATAATCTTAAATTCATTAGTGAGAAATGGATAAATTCAGGATTTGAAATGCCTAAAATAAAGCTTTGGAATTTAAAAGACTTATCATCAAAATTTTCAATATCCTACAAAGATAACGTAGTGATAATTAGTGGATATAATAAATATATTTGGAAATACATTCTTGAATCTAGAGAAATTAAGAATTCTAATATAATTATAGATAAATTTAATAATATTCAATATAATGATTTAATTATTTAGTCTTAAACAATGCAAATGCATTGTTTAAGACTAAATAGCTTTACATAACTTTTAATATGTTTTATAAGCTTTAATTTTAATAACTTTTAAAGTTGAATTATTAAAATGACAATTGATAACATGCCGTGAATAAAATTGTGAATATAATTATGCAAAATCCATGTATAGCAAAATAACTTATAAAAAAATATAAAGTTTAATAATAATTTATATAAATACAATTTAAAACATATATACTATTATATTTAAAATTAATGTAGTTATTTGAAATTTATAATTTCTATATAGAAATAAATCATATAATAGTATAAAAAACCATAAAATTTCATTAAAATTAGCTCAAAAATAATTTCGCTAAATATACATTTATTGCATTTCGTCGTATTGCAAGTTATAAAATGCTATGATATAATAAAATCAAGGCTTTACAGAGATTTTGGAGGTTAAAAAATGTCTACATTGCGAACGAAAACATATAAATATAAAGATTTTACTTATACTGAGGATATAAAAAATCTTTTGAACGTAGAGTTATCAAATAAAGATAAGAAAAAACTTCATTCAGTTTATTCTAATTATTACGATTTAGGTGTGGAACGCGGCTACGAATATATAATTGAAGATCTATTTAAACTTACTGAAATACATAAATTATCAACTTCTCAGCTTTCAGAAATTTATGATACAGGAATTAGGAATGTTCAAATTTGGCTTAAAGAACTTGGAATAAATCGTAGTATAAAAAAAGCTAAAAAGATTAATAAAAAGAATTCTAAATTGAATTTAGAATTGAATTCTGTCGAAAATTTGAATTCAAACTCAACTTCAATACAAAGTAAGTACGGTATTGAGCAAGTTCAAATTAAAAATTTACCAGAATCCGTTATCGACTTTTTAAACTACTTAGAAACAATTAAAGGAAAATCTCTTAATACAATTAAAGGTTATGAAATAGATCTAACTTTATTCTTTAGATTTTTAAAAGTATATAAAGGACTAATCACTGATGATTCTTTGGAATTTTCTGAAATAAATATTAGAGATATAGATAATTCATTTATTAGAAAAATTAAATTAACTGACTTATATGCCTTTTTATCTTTTACGGAAAAACAAAGAGAAAACGGAAATTATGCAAGAGCTAGAAAAGTTGCTGCTCTTAAATCTTATTTTAAATTCCTTCAAGGAAAAGCAAAAATTATAGATGATAACCCTACTTTAGAACTAGAGTCACCCAAAATAAACAAAAGACATCCAGTTTATTTAACACTAGACGAAAGCATAAACTTATTGAGTTCATTAGATAAAGATAACAAAAATTTTTATAGAGATTATTGTATTTTAACTTTATTCTTAAATTGCGGAATGCGATTATCTGAACTATGTAGCATCAAACTAGATAAAATTAAAGGTGATACTTTAACTATAATTGGGAAAGGAAATAAAGAAAGAACTGTTTACTTAAATGAAGCTTGCTTAAAAGCAATAAATAATTACTTAGCTGTTCGAGATGCTTCTAAATGCACAGTTGAAGACAAGGAATACCTACTACTCTCCTCCCGATTTAAACCTATTAATAAAAGAACTGTTGAATTGTTAGTTAAAAAACATATTTTTAATTCAGGGTTAAGTAATGAAAAATATACACCTCATAAATTAAGACATACAGCTGCTACATTAATGTATAAGCATGGTAATGTTGATATACGAAGTTTACAAAGTATTTTAGGACATGAAAATATATCTACTACACAAATCTATACTCATATAGATGATGAGACTTTAAGAGATGCAGTAAAGTCAAATCCATTGTCAAAATTATAAAAAGGTTAAGAGATTCCTCTTAACCTTTTTATAATTTATTAGTACTTTCCTTTTAGTTTTCTAACTCCTGGGAAAATTTCTTCTGTAGCATCTTCTAATGAATCTTCACCAAATATGTCTAGATCATCTATGTATTCAATATGATCAAAAGCATCAACATAATCACTTGACTCATTTTCTAAATCATACTCTCCTACTTCTTCAATTTTAACATCTGATAAATGCTCTTCTTTTAAAGATTCTAGCATTTTTTTATATTCATTTTCTAAGAATTCATTTTCTTCAACAGTTTTAGCAATATCTTCTATCTTTATTGCTCTTACATCTATCCCTTCTTCTTTTAAACAATCTCCACAATTGTCACAGATTCTATTAGGATATATATCGCAGTAATCTTCTTCTGAATATTTTTTTAAATCCATTACTTATCACCTACACCTATAAATTCAATTGAATATGATTATATCAAAGTTATTTAAAATAATCAAATTTAGTTATTTAAAGAACGTTAGTTTCGAGAACGTTAGTTTGATATTAATATTATCTTATGATATAATGTTAATAATAAAGCGAGGTGTAATTATGAACGAAATAAAAGATAAACAACTAGAAATTTATGAGTTCTTAAAAATATATACAGAAAACAAAGGTTACCCGCCTTCAGTAAGAGAAATCTGCGATGCTGTTAATTTAAGATCCACATCAACTGTTCATGGACATTTAAAGCGATTAGAAAAAAAAGGTTTTATAAAAAGGGATCCCACTAAACCTAGAGCATTAGAAATTATGGAAACTTCTAATTCAAAAAAAGAAATGCTGAATATTCCTTTAATAGGAAAGGTAACTGCCGGAACACCTATATTAGCTATAGAAAATATAGAAGATACCTTCCCTATTCCAATTGATTATATAAAACATAATGAAGAGTTATTTATGTTAAGGGTAACAGGAAATAGTATGATCAATGCAGGAATACATGATGGGGATTATGCTATTATAGAAAAATCTCAAACTGCTAAAAATGGAGATATAGTTGTAGCCTTAATAGAAAATGAAGCAACTATAAAAACATTTTATAAGGAAAAAGATCATATAAGACTTCAACCTGAAAATGATAGCTTATCGCCTATTATTGTTGAAGACTGCAGTATTTTAGGTAAATTAGTTGGTTTGTTTAGAGCATATTAGAAAATAAGAGTCATACAATATTGTATGACTCTTATTTTTTAGTGAGCATTTTAGGAGGTGCTAATTTGAAAATATCTATTTTAAAAAAAGATGATACTATAAGTAATTATTTACTAGATCAATACACGGAAGGATATATCATAAAAAAAGACTTTTTTAATATAATCTTATTTATTAAAGTTGTTGTGGCTTCCATATATGCTTTTGGGTTAGGATACAGTTTATTTTTTGTTGGAGATAATTTTATAAAGATAGGAATTAAATTTCTATTTCTATTAATAGTCTTATATATTTTTATAGAATTGCCATATGCATTATTTAAAGCATTATTATTACCAAAAGTCTTTAATAAAGATATTATTAAATTAGAATTATATCCTTTTAATATGAGTATATCAATATCATCCAAAAAACCTGTGCCAAAAGAAAGGATATTAATTTCTTTGATATTACCTTTCTTAGTTTTTGCATTAATTCCAACAATAGCAAACTATACATTAGAATTTGATATTTTATTATATGCTATTGCTTCTAGTTCTGCAATAATATCTGTGCAAGATTTGATATTTTTTATATTACTAGTATTTGATAATTCTATAAAAGGAAGTTTGATAATGACTCCTTCTGAATATATCGATTCTAATATTAATTTAAATGAAATTAGTCTAGACTTAAATGAAGATAATAATAATGTTTATAAAGATGAATTTTGCTATCAGTTATTAGAGAATATAGAAAAAAATAAAATAAAAGAAAGTCTTAATAAAAAACAAGATGAAAAGCAATTTAAGGATGCAGAATATATTAAAGAAATGATTTTTAATATAGATGATGGTAATGAATAACAAAAAACGCTAGCTAGATAAATAGCTAGTGTTTTTTGTTAAATACAAATCTATTTTAAATTATATTATTTAAAGAAATTAATATACCTATTTTAGCATGATCAAAAGTAAGACCACCTTGCAAATAAGCTATATACGGCTCTCTAATAGGTGCATCTGCTGATAACTCAATTGAAGAACCTTGAATAAATGCTCCTGCAGCCATTATAACCTCATCAGTATATCCTGGCATAGCCCAAGGTTCACATTCAACAAAAGAGTCTATAGGAGAGCCTTTTTGGATACCCTTACAAAATTGTATAAGCTTTTCTTTATCTCCAAACTTAATAGCTTGAATAATATCACTTCTCTTTTCATTGTACTTAGGCAAAATATCAAACCCAGCAAGTTCCATTATTCTTGAACAAAATACAGCACCTTTTACAGCTTCCATAGCTATATGTGGAGCCAAGAATAGGCCTTGATAAAATTGTCTCATAACTCCAAAGGTTGAGCCGCACTCTCCTCCTATTCCTGGTGTTGTTAATCTAAAACTAGCTTGCTCTACATATTCCTTTTTACCAGCTATATATCCACCAGTTGGTGCAATTCCTCCACCTATATTTTTTATAAGTGAGCCAGCAATTAAATCAGCTCCAACATCAGTAGGTTCTATAACATCAATAAACTCACCATAACAGTTATCAACAAAAACTACAACATCTTCTCTTATGCTTTTTACAAAATTAATAACTTCACCAAGTTCCTTAACTAAGAAGGAATTTCTCCATCCATAGCCAGTACTTCTTTGAATATGTACAAGTTTTATAGTTTTATCAGAAGTTAGTGTTTCCTTTATTTTATCTAAATCAAATTTGCCATCCTTTAAGTCAACTTGTTTATAGTTAACACCATATTCTCTAAGTGATCCTATATTTTCTTTACCACTTATACCTATTATATTATGCAATGTATCATAAGGAGCCCCTGAAATACATACCATTGTATCTCCTGTCCTTAAATTTCCCATTAATGCACATCCTATAGCATGTGTTCCATTAACAAAATGAGGTCTAACTAGCGCACTTTCAGTATTAAATACTCTAGCATAGACTTTATCTAATGAATCTCTTCCTATATCATCATATCCATATCCAGATGAGTTTGTAAAGTGAGATTCACTTATTCTTTCATCTTGAAAGGCTTTTAGTACCTTTAATTGGTTGTATTCCCTTATTTCATCATAAGATTCAAAAACTTCTTCCACATCTTTTAAAGCCATTTTATATAGCTCAAATGTTTTAGATTTAAAGTTAAATTTCTTCATCATTAATTCTTCTGTTTCTCTTAGCATAACGTTATTATTACATATTATTTGATAATATGTAATCTCTCCCTTCTAAGTAAATTAAATAAGCTATTATATCACATAAATAAAATATTATCATATTTTATTATAATTTCATAGTATATATGTTTAATAAAAGGTTAACCTTCAAATAAAGTAAAAATTATAATGATAGATAAATATAGTCAGCACAAAATAAAAAGCAGGCAAATTGCCTACTCCTCATCATTATTAAATAAAATTGGTTTTGCTGGTGTTATAGTTGTTATTGCATGTTTATAAACTAACATTTGCTTATCATCACTATCAAGTACTACAGTAAAACTATCAAAACCTTTTACATATCCTTTTAGTTGAAATCCATTAGTTAAGTATATAATTACTGAAATCTTATTCTTTCGTGCTCCATTTAAAAATATATCTTGTAAGTTATTTGGTTGCTTATTCACCATATTCACCTCCGCATAATTATTATACTACTATTATACAATTTATGGTAGAAAATCACCAACTATTCTTTTAAATATATCATCTTCACTAAGTATATCCTTATCTAAAAAAATAGCTCTAGGGTCTCTTCTAAACCAAGTTAATTGCCTTTTCGCATAATTTCTTGACCCTTGTTTAATCATATCAATTGCCTCATGTAAGGATATTTTGTTTTCTAAGTAATAAAAAATCTCTTTGTACCCTATTCCTTGCATTGACTGTACAGATGAATTATACCCCATTTCCTTTAAGTTTATACATTCTTCAAGTAAACCTTTATCCATCATCATATCAACTCTTAAATTTATCCTACTATAAAGTTTTTCTCTATTCATGTTAAGCACATAATAGCTCACATCATATTTCCCATTAAAAAATTCTTCGCCTGCATTAAAAGAACTAAAAGGTTTATTTGTTAATTTATACACTTCTAGAGCTCTTATTACCCTTTTCCTGTTATTATAATGAATTTCTTTATAACTTATAGGATCTATTTCTTTAAGCATATTATGGATATATTCATTACCATGCTCTTCTGCAAGTTTTTCTAAATCATTTCTATATTCTAAATCATTTTCTGCTTCTGTAAAGTTCATATTACAAGTTAATGCATTTATATATAATCCTGTACCACCAGTTAATATTGGAATCTTTCCACTATATAAAATATCATCTATACATTTTTGCGCCATTTCTTTATATTCAGCAACTGAAAATGGAGTGCTAGGAGTTATTACATCTATCATATGATGAGGAACTCCACACATTTCTTCTTTAGTAATTTTAGCAGAGCCTATATCCATGTATTTATATATTTGCATTGAATCTGTTGAAATTATCTCACCATTTAATTCTTTAGCTAGTTTTATAGATAAATCTGTTTTACCAACAGCTGTTGGTCCTGCTATAACTAAAATTTTTTCTTTCATTGTTACTCCTTTTATACTATTCGTCTAAACTTCTTATCTAATTCATAGTTTGTAAATTTGATTATTACTGGCCTACCGTGAGGACAATGGAATGGATCATCTATATACTTTAAATCATTTATAAGCTTTTCCATTTCAATTTGATTTAAAGAATCATTAGCTTTAACAGCAGCTTTACATGCAAGGGTTGCAATTCTATTATACTTTACTTCAGTTGTTTTTCCGCTACCTAATGACTTTATATTATCTAAGATATTAATAAATAAATTCTTAGGATCTAGTTTGCCTAAAAAATAAGGAACTTCCTTAATTGCTATAGTATTTCCACCAAAGTTTTCAATAGAAAATCCTGCTATAGTAAATACTTCTGAATTCTCCTCATAATAACAAAAATCATCTATAGTTAAGTCTATTAAAGTAGGCACTAGTAGTTGTTGTACTACTATATCCCCCTCTTCTATACCCTTTAAGTACTTTTCAAAAAGAATCTTTTCGTGAGCAGCATGTTGATCTATCATATATAGCACTTCATCATATTCAGCTAATATATAGGTCTTATTAAACTGTCCTATTATTCTTAAATTAGGGAACTTAGCATTTCTATTTTCTATATTATTTAAATTTTCTTTGTTACTTATTATATTTTCACTATTTGCTTGTTCTTTATTTATTTCATTTTTGATGAGTTCTTTTTTATCTTCACAAATTACAGTATTTGAATTATATTTTACAGGTTTATAATCAATACCATTATCATTATTTATGCTATTATTATTGTTATGTGCTTTAATATCTATTTTACCAAATTCTTTTAGGTTCTTAAGATTATTATAGAGCTCTTCTTCTCTTCTTAAATCCTCATAAGAAACTCCTAGTAAATTATTTATTTCATTTTCTTTAGCCTTATTACTATTATCATCATATTGAGATAAAGGCAAGTTATTTGAATAAGTATTATTTAAATTTATATTAAAAGATATTTCTTCAACTACTTCTGTTGGAGTGTTATCTTTTTGATCTTTTTCTTCTTCTGGAATGTAGAAATCATTGAAGACTTCACTTTTAAATGCTTTATGAACTGCATCAAATACCTTTTTAAAGATTCCTCTATCTTCCTTAAACTTAATTTCAGCCTTAGTTGGATGTATATTAACATCTACAAACTCAGGATATACTTCAAGGAATAAAACAAAGAAAGGAAATTTATTTACTGTTGCAAAAGACTTAAAAGCATTTTCTATTGCTGCAACTATAGTTTTATTCTTAATATATCTACCATTAACAAAGATGCTTTGATTATTTCTAGAACCTCTTGCTATTTCTTCTTTACCTATATATCCATATAAATGAATTGCATCTTCTACACTTTCAAAATATATTAGATTTTCACTTATAGATTTTCCATATACAGTTCTAATAACATCTTTAAGATTGCCTGTGCCATAAGTATGTAAAACCTTTTTACCATTGTTATAGAATTTTATAGATACATCTGGATTAGATAAAGCTATCCTTGATACTATATCGCTTATTAATGCTCCTTCTCTAGAAGTAGATTTTAAAAACTTTCTTCTAGCAGGTACATTATAAAATAAATCTCTAACTTCTATTATTGTTCCTTTATTAGTTCCTGTTTCACTTGAAGAAAGTATTTCACCGCCTTCTATTGAAATCTCTGAACCAAAATCTTCGTTATCTATTTTACTTCTTAATAATACTTTTGATATAGATGCTATAGAAGCTAAAGCTTCCCCTCTAAAGCCTAAGGTCATAATAGAATATATATCCTCTACATTTTGAATCTTAGAGGTTGCATGAGGCATAAAAGCTTTTTTAATATCATCTCTATGTATTCCATTACCATCATCTATAATTCTTATTAAAGAAATACCTCCTTCTTCTATTTCGATGGTGATATTTTTTGCTTCTGCATCTATTGAATTTTCTACTAATTCTTTTACAACTGAAGAAGGGCGTTCAACCACTTCACCAGCTGCTATTTTATTAGAAGTATGTTCATCTAATAGATTTATTCTTTTCATATAATCACCTCACTAATTTTCCCATTTTATAATTACTTTACCCTTTTTGCTTCAAGTGTTAACTTGTATAAGGTGTTCATTGCATCCATAGGGGTTAAAGACATAACGTCTATATCTGCAAGTGAATTAATTAAATTTTCTTTTTCTATCATTGTAAAATCTATCTGATAATCGTTTATTTCATCTTTAGAATTCTTTTTCTTTTTAGAATCCTTCTTCACAATAGTAGTATCTTCTAATATTGTATTATTTGTAGATTTTTTTTCTATATCCACATCATTAGAACCTTCTTGAATGTTATCTATTGAATTATTATCTAAATATACTTTATCTTCTTTAATATTATCACCATTATTTACTTTAATTGTTTCAAGTTTATCAGTTGCAACTTCCTTTATTGAAGTAATATCTAATGAATTACTATTTGATGTACCTTCTAGCGAAGAAAGTATTTCTTTTGCTCTATCAATAACTTGTTTTGGTAATCCTGCAAGTTTTGCAACCTCTATACCATAAGATTGATCTGCTCCACCTTCTACAATCTTCCTTAAGAATATTATAGTGTCATTAACTTCACTTACTGCAACTGAATAGTTTTTAACCCCATCTATAACACCTTCAAGTTTAGTTAATTCATGATAATGGGTTGCAAAAAGTGTTTTGCACTTAAGTTTATTATTTTTAGATATATATTCTATTACAGACCAAGCTATACTAAGCCCATCATAGGTTGATGTTCCTCTTCCAACCTCATCTAGTAATACTAAGCTTTTAGATGTGGCATTTTTTAGAATATTTGATACTTCCCACATCTCAACCATGAAGGTAGATTTCCCCCCTGCTAAGTCATCAGAAGCACCTATTCTTGTAAATATCTTATCACATATAGAAATATTAGCGGATTTAGCTGGTACAAAAGATCCTATTTGAGCCATAAGGGTTATAAGTGCCACTTGCCTCATATATGTAGACTTTCCTGCCATATTAGGACCAGTAATAAGTAAAAGTCTATTATCATTTGGATTTAATGTAGTATCATTAGAAACAAATTCACCTTTTCCAATAACTTTTTCTACAACAGGGTGTCTTCCTTCATTTATTTCTATAATTCCATCTTCATTTATGCTAGGTTTAACATAATCATTTTCTACTGCTATTAAAGCTAAAGTAGATAAAGCATCTAAGTTACCAATAATTCTAGCACTTTGTTTAAGTCTAGCAATTTCTTTTTCTATAGCTTCTCGTATTTCTATAAATAAGTTATATTCTAAGGATACTAACTTTTCCTCAGCACCTAAGATTTTATCTTCCATTTCCTTTAATTCCTGAGTTATAAATCTTTCAGCATTTGCTAGTGTTTGTTTTCTTATATATCTACCTTCAGGAATTGCATCATAATTAGCTCTTGATATTTCTATATAATATCCGAATACTTTATTATACCCAACCTTTAATGACCTAATTCCAGTAAATTCTCTTTCTCTATTTTCTAAAGCTGCAATCCATTCCTTACCATGAAGTTTAGCTGTTCTTAAATCATCTACTTCTGCATTATATCCATCTTTAATTATGTTACCTTCTTTTAAGGCAATAGATGGATCATTTAAAATTGAATTAGATAACAATTCTTTTATATCAGTAAGTTCATCTAAATCTTTATACCATTCCTTTAATATGTTTGAAGTAGAATCCGCTAAATGTTTTTTTATACCTGGTAACTTTTCTAATGAACATTTTAGTGAAATTAAGTCCTTAGCATTAGCATTCTTATTAGAAATTTTCCCTACAATTCTTTCTATATCATAAATTTCTTTAAGTAAACTTCTTAAATCTTCATTGAAGTAAGCATTATTATATAGCTCCTCTACACCTTCTAATCTCTTTTCAATTTCATATTTTATTATAAGAGGCTCTTCAATCCATTTTCTTATTGATCTTCCTCCCATAGAAGTAGAAGTTTTGTCTAATACCCAAATTAAGCTTCCTTTTTTAGATTTCTCTTTTAAGCTTTCAGTAAGTTCTAAGTTTCTTCTTGAGTTACCATCTATAGTCATATAATTAATTATGTCATAATATTCTAAAAGATTTATATTAGTTAAAGTCATCTTCTGAGTATCATATATATATTTTAATAAAGCTTTAGATACAGTCTTAGATAAATCATTTAAGCTAGTTATACATACTTCAGAAAATTGTTTAATAAGTTCTTCATCTGTACAAATGCTCTTACTTAAATCTCTCTTAGTAATTAGCGCTGAAGTAATAGAAGTAATTTCTGATAATAATTCATCACTTATATTAATATCTACAATTATTTCTTTTGGAGATATCTTAGTTATTTCATCTAATAAACTTGCCTTTATTGCGGCAGTGCTCGTTACTTTAAATTCGCCAGTAGATATATCAGAAGAGGCTAACCCGTAATAACCACCATTTTCAACTATACACATTAAATATGTATTCTTATATTCACTATCTTCGCTGTTTTCTATATATGTACCAGGAGTTATAACTTTAATAACATCCCTTTTTACTATACCTTTAGCAACTGAAACATCTTCAACTTGTTCTCCGATAGCTACTTTATATCCTTTATTAACAAGTCTTGCAATATAAGAAGGGGCTGCATGAAATGGAATTCCACACATAGGAGCTCTTTCTTCAAGACCACAATCTCTTCCGGTTAAAACAAGTTCAAGTTCCCTAGAAGCGGTTTTAGCATCTTCAAAGAACATCTCATAAAAGTCACCTAATCTAAAAAATAATATACAATCTTTATAATTCTCTTTTATTTCAAAATATTGTCTCATCATTGGAGTTAACATATTTTTAATACCTCACAAACATAAACTTAAAATCTTTATAAACAAAAGATTTTATTACTATTATACTATAAAATTGGAATAAGTAACAAGTGAGTAGTATGTATCAAGTAATAGGTAATAATCAGAATTGAATATTCACGAACTAATAAAATTATCTACAACTAAAAGCAGCCTCCAATTTTATAATTGAAGACTGCTTTTTAATATTAATGTTTATAGTATGTATTATGACCATTGCTAATGACATAACCACCATTAGGAACCTGAAAACTAATTAAAATAATATTTAATAAATCAACACAAGATCCACCTGCATTTAATAAACATAATACACAAATAAATCCATTTAATATTCCCAAAATACTTAAAATCATTGGTAACATAAAAGACAGTGTTATATAAGGCATTAAAGAAATAATTATAAACCTACTCTTTTTTATCTTTTCTTCAGTATAAACAAAAGCAAACATACCATTGAATCCCCAATATGTCTTATTTGACTTTAGCATATTGGGTACATATATAGCATGAATCAATTCATGTATAAACAGAAAAATAATAATAGCTACTAAATATCCAAATATATTTAAGTTTAAAGTTAGCTCCAATTTTAATTCACTATCTCCTTTAATAATATCTTTAAAAGGTTGATATAAAAAGAAAATTAATATCAATTCAATAAAAAAAGAAATAATCATAATTGGGAATGAATAAAGAATTGCAGCCTTAACGTTTTTAGGTTCTTTCAGCTTTTTCCAACCATTTGATAATAAATTTTCACATATTAAATAGTCCGTAGAAGGAATATTTTTTATATACTTCAACTTAACACCTCCCATAAAAAAGAAATATTCTATTTAATAAGTCCATTATTACATACATATATAAATACCACAATTTCAAAGATAAAACTGTGGTATTTTAATCTTAAATTATTTCTTTCTAAAAGTCATTAAATATTCTGATTCCTTTGTATCTTCATTAATAAGTTCATCTAAAATCATAAAATCATTTTTATTATAGAAATTTATTGCCTTGTGATTTTTTTTAAATACATGCAAAGTTAAATAAGAATATTTATTTTTACAAAAATCTATTAGCTTTTTTCCTATTCCTTCTCTTTGGTAATTCTTTTTTACAAAAATTCCACCTATATAATTATTTTCAACTATACCTACAAAGCCTTTGATAACATCATTTTCCTCAAATATATAAACATCAGCTTCTTTAAGTAACTCTTTAACCAAATCATAATTTTGAATCCAATATTTTTTATCTATAAAGTCATGAGCATCTATATTTGTTTCTAACCAAATTCTCATTACTTCTTCTAATTTATTCATACTTAGATTTTTTATCATACTCTTTCTCCTTAATTTATATAAATTTTAAAAGTAAGAGTTTAAAACACTCATTAAGTTCACCCTTTCTAACGAAATATCAATGTTAATTTAATATTATAATTATATAATATTAATTTCCAATTGAAAATAGCCCAAGTATATCTTCTTCGCTTAGTGTATTTATGCTTGATATATCATTTTCATTGTCAAGTATCTTCTCAATTAGTTTTCTTTTTTCGTCTTGAAGATTTACTATTTTTTCTTCAATTGAATTTTTAGCTATAAGCTTAATCACTTCTACTATATTAGTTTGACCAAATCTATGAGCTCTATCTGTAGCTTGATCTTCAACAGCGGGATTCCACCAAGGATCAAAATGTATTACTATATCTGCTGATGTTAAATTAAGTCCAGTTCCTCCTGCTTTTAAGCTTATTAAAAATACAGAATTCTTTCCTTCATTAAATTCATTTACAAGTTCTAACCTTTTTTCAGAAGGTATAGATCCATCTAAATAACTATATAAAATATTTTCTGTTTTCAATTTATTTGTAATATTCTTTAAGACTGAAGTAAATTGTGAAAATACTAATATTTTATGGCCTTCTTCTATACCTTGTTGAAGAATTTCAATTAATGCTTCTACTTTGCCACTAGTTCCAATATAGTCATTTATTAACACTGAAGGATCAAGACATAATTGCCTAAGTTTAGTTATGTATGACAAAATTTCTATTTTACTTGTTTTTAAATCATCATCTTTAACTTTCTTTTCAATTAAGCTCTTAGCATGATCTGCATAAATAGAGTACACCTTTTCTTGCTCTTCAGACATTGAAACAACTAGTTTTTTTTCTATTTTAAGAGGTAATTCTTTTATTACATCCTTTTTATATCTTCTTAAAATAAAAGGTTTAATAAGTTTATTTAATTCTTCTAAAACTTCTTCTGATTCATTTAACCTCTTATGGTATCTTACACTAAACCTTTTTTCATCAAATAAATATCCAGGCATTATAAAATCAAAAATTGACCATAATTCCATTAGTGAGTTTTCTAAAGGTGTTCCTGTTAATGCAAATTTTCTATATGATTTTATTTTCTTTACAGCTAATGAATTTTGAGAAGTACTATTTTTTATATATTGTGCTTCATCTATAAAACAATAATCAAATTGAATCTTTTCGTACTCTTCTAAATCTCTTTTAACTAAATTATAAGTAGTAATTATAACATCGTATTTTTCAATAGTATTTATTATATTACATCTTTCATCTTTAGATCCATTTACAACAGCATACCTAATAGTTGGAGCAAATTTTTCTATCTCACTGCTCCAATTATAAATTAATGATGTTGGTGCGACAATTAATGTTCTTGATGGCAAACTTGATAATATAAAAGTTATTGCTTGAATTGTTTTCCCAAGTCCCATCTCATCACCTAAAATTCCACCAAAGCCCAGATAATCCATAGTTTTAAGCCAATTATAACCTTCTTTTTGATAAGGTCTAAGTTCAGCAGATAATTTCAGGGGCTCTTTAAATGTTAACTTATTTATATCTTTTATCTTCTTTTGAATCTGCGATAATTCTTTTTTCCCCTTTATATATCTAATATTATTATCTTTAATAAAACTATCTAGATATAATCCTTTATTTTTACTAAACAATATACTATCACCATCTATTTCATTTTCTAAGGATAGTACATCTAATAATTTTATAAAATTCTTTAATTCTATTTCTTCTAAATCTAAGAACTCGCCATTTTTAAGCTTGAAATATTTAAGATTGTCTCGAAGAGCTAATATTATATCTTTAACTTCAGTTTCTGGTATATCATCAATTTTAAATTTTAATTCAAAATAATCAAATTTACCGCTTTTAATTTGGCCTATAATATTTTTATTATTAATATTTTTTATTATTTTAAAGTTTTGTGAATAAAAAACTTCTCCTATATCTTGAAGTTTATCTATATCATATTTAAAAAATTTAAATAAGTAATCATCTCCAAGTAATAAATAAAGTTTATCTCCTGAAGCTTCAAATCCAAGAGATCTTAAAAATGATATTACTTCTCCTTCTTTATTTAGATCTCTATAAATAATTTTATTTGTGTACTCATGAAAAATATTAAATTCATGTTCTCCATATTTAACCTTTAAGGTTAATGTTATATCTTTATTTACTTTATCAAAATAGAATCTAAACTCAACATTTTCTTTTACAATTTTATTTTTTATAGATTTATTAATACTTATATAATCAGACAGCGTGTAGAGCTTAGGTAATAGTCTATATAAAATTCTTATTTCCTGATTCTTATCTATTGAAATGGATTTGGTATTATTAAATATATTTAAATATGAAGATATATCATAACAATACTCAAAACTTGGTAGATAAATACTGCTTGCATATAAAAATACTGTACCCTTTTTATCAATTTTCTCAGGAATTCCATCCTCTAAACTTAATATATATTCTTTCTCTAACCCCTTTAAAGAAATTTTAATATTAGGTTTATCAAAAATAATTTCAGTTTCTACTGGCTTATAGAAAAAGCCTTCATTTAAATAAACTCTATTTTTTGAAATTATATTAAAAAATTCTCTTATTAAGAAATCCGGAATTATCAACATTTTTCCATCTATATATTTATCTTGTCTTTTCATAAATCCAGATGAAGTTGATTCGATATCTTTTACCTTTTCAAGAAAATCTATTATTTTCTTTTCCTTTATACTTAACCTTTGATATCTTGGATCAAAGCTGAAGTCCTTACCATATTTAACTGGTATTTTATTGTAGTAGGAAGTTAAAAGCTGATTTATATCTTTAACAACATATAATTTGTTTGAAGATAATCCCTTCAAGCCTATTTTAAATTCCGCTGCTAATTTATTTTTTATACCTTGTTTATTTATATAAACTTCTATTTTTATTTCTTCTTTATTGTCTTCTTCTAGAAGTAAATCTAGTATATTATCTTTTTGATTTTTAAATATATTCTTACTTAAAATAGATTTATTAAATTTAGATTTAAGTTCTTCATTATCATCTAATTCATTTAAAAACTTGTAAAAACTTGCAAATAAATGCTTACAGCAATAATTATTTTTACGAAGTTCATTTCTTTCAAAATCATCACATGTACAAAAGGTAGATATTATATTTTTAGTATTTATATCTATTTCTAATTTATTTATATATTCACTAAAATAATTTTCAGATATTATTTTAGAATTTATATAAATTAACTCTTCATCATGCTTTATATCAAAATTTGAAATCAAATCATTTTCTAAAATTCTTTTACCACCTAAATCATTTTTACCACAGGTATCTTTATTAAATTTTTCTAATAAAACTTGTTTAATCATAATTCTCACCTTAATTAATAATGGGTATAAACTGCTTAGCAATTTATACACTATCTTTAATTATAACAAAAAGAAGTGGCTTTTGCCACTTCTCCTTATGCCTCCATCCATAAATCTTTTAATTTATACTTATTCATCTCAAAATCATAGGAAGGGCTATATTTAATTCTTTTTCTTAAGATATATTCCTTAATTGGATTTTTAAAATCATTTTCAACTAGTATAGTTGTAGTAACTTTGTTTTCAGAATTCATAAAACATATAGGTAAATTACTTTGAAACATTAACATTTGAAGATGTTCTTTGTCTGAATCAATTGATTTATTATATATACGTCCATAGATAAACTTATCATTTCCTGCAAATTTAAAAAGCAATATAATCACAGGTTGTCCACCAACTGTAATTGTAGTTGCTTTCATTTCAAGGATTCCCTTATCTAAAATATAATTTAAATTTTCATTACTTTCTTTTAAGTAAAAACTTGAAGATATTTTATCTTCATCAAATTTTGTAATATAATTACCTATATATCCACAATCTAGCTGTAATAAATTTTCAGTGTACAAGGCCATTCCCCTCCTAAGAATACATATTATCATTAATTAATTATACTACTGTTATATCATAATATTAAAGGAGTATTTAATGGGAATAATGCCATTAATCCTTAAAGTCATATTAAGGTTTCTCGCCATAAAAAAATAATTTTAATATCATTATAGAAGAATAACTTAAATCAAAAAAATCATTATATTCATTTAATACTTTTGATAAAGAAGGATTGTTTAATGCATTATTATCTATTTTATATCTAAAATTATCTTTTCCTAATATATCACTATGATTTATTACACCCTCAATATCTAAATTTACAAATCCTATTGTTTTGAGTAAAGTTATTAATGCTCTGCCTATTTTTCTATTCCCTTCAAGGTTAGATTGAATTTTAGATAAATTTTCGTTTAACATTTTTATTAAATCATTTTTAGGATTTGTTAGTCCCCATAAATCACTATCAACATCTATAATAATTACACGTCCTCCTGGTTTAAGTAGTCTAAAGATTTCTTTTAAGGCTGCTATTGGATTACTTAAATGTTGAAAGACAAATCTTGCAATAATATAATCAAAATAATCGTCTGGTAATGAAGCTTTGGTTATATCATCTTTTACAAAAGTTACCCTTTCTCCATAATCTTTATTAAGATTGTTATGTGCAAGCTTAAGTAGTTTTTCATCATTATCTAAAGAAATTATTTTAGCCTCACTAAAATTATCTAATAATATTTTAGTAAAAAATCCAGGTCCACTTCCAATTTCAAGAATTTCACTATCTTCTTTAATTCCAAATAATTTAAGCATTCGCACTTCTTTATAAGCTCCAAGATTAGCCTGCTTTTCTAGTCGCTCCATCTCCCTTTTAAAACCAATTTTCTCATAAATTTCATTATATGACATAAAAATTTCTCCTAAGATTTATATACATTATAGTATATACCTAGAATTTTATTTTGTTCTGTTTTAAAGAATAATAAAAATAAGGCAGGAGTATATTTTATCCCACCTTATTTTTATTAATCAACTGATTTTAATGACTCAACCATTTGAACTTTTTTTAATTTATAATACATTACTATATTAACTAGTATTGAAAATATTAATGTTAATACTGCAGATATTATAAAACTTAATAAATTTATACTTCTACCAAACATCATAGCATCAATTTCTACTGTTGCCATTATAAACTTGTGAAGGAATATACCCAGAAATTCTCCAAAAAGTATTCCTATTAATGTTAATATTATATTTTCCCTATAAATATATGCAGAAACTTCATTATCATAAAATCCTAAAACTTTTATAGTTGCAATTTCTCTTATTCTTTCACTTATATTAACATTAGTCAAATTATATAAAACAACAAAAGCCAAAGCACCTGCTGATACTATAAGAACTAATACAACATAATTTAAGCTCTTAATTGTATTATCAAAGTTATTTTTTATATTAGTATTAAAAGAGACTCCTCTAACTATAGAATTTTCCATAATCATCTTAGAAAAGCTATCTTCATCTTCTATATTTTTAGTGTTAGTTAATATTGAATTATATTTAATATCTACATCAAATATATTTTTGTAATAGCTTTGAGACATATATGCATAATTAAATGTATAATTTTCAGATATCCCCGATACCTTTAGTGAAATATCCTTATTATTAATTTTAATTTTTACTTCATCCCCAACTTTAACTTTAGCTTGTTTTGCTGCTTTTTCAGATAAAATTATTCCATCATTAGTTAATGTAATTTTCTCTTTAGAATTTCTGTTTTTTAAATTTATAAAATCATCTAATGTTCCTAATGACTCTGGAACTATAATATTCAAATCTTTTTCTCCAGATTTAGTACTTAATTTAGCATTTTCTAATAGTATCATAAGAGATTTGTCTACTTGAGGTAAACTATTAATGTAAGCATAAAAATCATCTTTCTCTAAAGTACTAGCATTTTTATCTATATTTATAGTTAAAGTATATTTAAATATATCTCCGAATTGTTTATTAACTATTGTTTTTATGGAATCTTTTATTCCAAAGCCAGTAACTATTAATGCTGTACAACCAGCTATACCAAAAACAGTCATAAAAAATCTCTTCTTATATCTAAATATATTTCTTATAGTTACCTTTCCTATAAAACTTAATTTTCTCCAAATAAAATCAATTCTTTCTAGTAATATTCTCTTTCCATTTTTAGGAGCCTTTGGTCTCATAAGCGTTGAAGGCGTTTCAAGTAATTCTTTGTAACAAGCAAGAAAAGATGAACTAGTTGTAACTAAAACTGATATTAATGTTATAGAAACAGAGATTAAAATATTAAATTCTAACTCTACCTTTGGTAAAGTGTACATAATTCCGTAGGCATCAAAAATTACTATTGGGAATACAGTAAGACCTATAGCTAAACCAAGAATACTTCCTAAAAGACTTGCTGAAAATGCATAAATAATATATTTAGATACTATTTGATACTTTGAATATCCTAGTGCCTTTAATGTTCCTATATTAATTCTTTGCTCATCTACCATTCTTGTCATAGTGGTTAAACATACTAGCGCTGCAACTAAGAAAAAGAAAACAGGAAATATTCTAGCTAATTTATCTATACTATCAGAATTATTCTTGTAATCTAGATAGGAATAGTTACTATTCCTATCTAAAATATACCAACTTGGTTCATCAATTATCTTCACGTCATTTTCAGCCTTTTCTATCTTTGCTTCTGCTGACGCTATTTCTCTTGCAAATTTATTTTTGCCTTCCTCATACTCTAATTTACCTTTTTCTAAAGTTTTCTTACCATTTTCTATTTCTAATTTACCATTTTCAAATTGTTTAAGAGTATCTACTTTAGATTTTTCTAATTGTAGTTTCTTTTCTTTTAAATTTCTTTCTCCATTTATTAATTCCTCTTCTTTAGTGATAATTTCATTTTGCGCTAATTTTAATTTTTCTTCTCCACTTTTAATTTCATTACTAATATATTCAATGCCATTAATTAGTTCATTTCTTCCCATTATTAGAGATTCTAATTGAATATTTAACCTAGTTTTTTCCGACTCTGGTAAGTTTGGTGTTTTCAAAGCAGTTTCTATTTCTAAAATTCTATTATCAAGATTTATTTTGGTGTTTTCTAAATTAGAAAGAGTACTTCTTGCAATATCAAGTTGTTCTTCGGCTTTTACTTTTTCTGTTTCAAAGGTCTTTTTGGCTGATTCTAGTGCAGCTTTACCTTCATCTATTTTATATTGGGCCAAGTAAAGTTCATTTTCTGCTTTAGAAATAGATTGATTAAACTCAGTTTCCTTTTTAATTAACTCACTTTCTCCATCTTTTAATTCTTTTTCTGATTTATCTAACTTAGCTTTAGCATCATCAAGTTCTTTTTGTCCTTTATTTTTTTCATCTTCTAATTTAAGTTTATTTTCACTTATCTTTTTATTAGCTTCATCTAAAATTTCACTATATCTTAAATCAGCTCTTTTATATCCAATATCCTCTAATGGGTTTTTTACTTTATCAATAACTTTAAAATATTCATCCGAATATGAATTTAATTTTTTTGCATCATCTAATGTTATATATACTTCTGTGTAGGCAGGAAGCTTAAAATTTTCTTGTGGAATAACAATAAAACTAGTAATCTTACCACTTCCTATATCTGAAGTTCCTTTTTCATAAGATAAATAATAAGGTGTTCTTACCTTACCAACTACCTCATATTCAATATTTTCTAATTTATCACTTAATGATTTATCTGATCCTGATGAAAGAGTTATTTTGCTACCTACTGATAAATTTAATTTTTCTAGTTTTCCAGCTTCTACAACACATTCATTAGATTTTTTAGGAAGTCGTCCTTCAATTAACTTATACTTATTTACATTAACTTCTGATTCCAATGGTAATCCCATAACCTTTAGGACATTTTCAGAAGTATCTGTTTTCAGTATTGCATCTAAAGAATAGGTTGGGAAGGTATCTAAAACCCCATTAACTTTACTTATTTCCTCAATATCTTCCTTTGTAAATCCTAATGTAGAATATAATGTTAAATCCATAAAATTATAATCATCATAATATTTATCCGCTGTTTTCTTCATATCTATAGGAGCAATTTTTATTCCGGAAAAAAAAGCAACGCCTAAAGCTATAATTGCAAATATAGAAATGAATCTTCCCTTAGACTTTTTTATATCTCTAAATATATCTTTAATAAAAGCATTTTTAGGCATTACCATTCAATCCTTTCTACTGGAAGAGGATTTCTGTTTAATGTAATACTTTCAATAACTCCATTTTTAACTTTAATTACTTTATCACCCATTGGTGTTATTGCAAGATTATGTGTTATTATTACTACAGTCATATTATATTTTCTACATGTGTCTTGAAGTAATTTAAGTATTGCTTTTCCAGTAGTATAATCTAATGCACCAGTTGGTTCATCACATAAAAGTAATTTTGGATTTTTAGCTAATGCTCTCGCTATTGCGACACGTTGTTGTTCGCCTCCTGAAAGCTGTGCTGGAAAATTAAGTTTTCTTTCTTCTAAGCCTACTGCATTTAATATCTCAAATGAATCTAAAGGATCTTTAGAAATTTGCGTTGCTAATTCAACATTTTCTAGCGCAGTAAGATTTTGAACTAAATTATAAAATTGAAATACAAAACCAATATCATAACGCCTATATGTTATAAGTTCTTTATCTGAATAATTACTTACAAGATTTCCATCTACCATAATTTTACCGCTAGTTGATGTATCCATTCCTCCTAAAATATTTAAAATTGTACTTTTCCCAGCGCCACTAGCTCCAGCTACTATTACAAATTCGCCCTTATTAATTTCAAATGAAACTCCACTTAGGGCCTCTATAGTTACTTCCCCCATCTTATATGTCTTTTTAACATCTTTAAATTCTATAAAACTCCTCAAACTTATACCCCTTTTTATTATTTATTTATTCATCTATTTCTTTATATGGCGTTATAAATTTTATCCCCTTATTCTTTAATGAAACATTTAATTTGTTACTTGTTGTAATTTCTCCATCAAGGCATATTGTAAAGTTTTCTTTAGATTTTATCTTTATACTATTACATTTTTTATATATAATATAATCTTTCAATTCTTCACTTTCTAAGTGCCTTCCTTCTTTATACAATTTCATTAAATTTACAAGTTTTAGTCGTGATATCTTTCTTACAATACATAAATCAATTAAGCCATCATCTATTTCTGCCAATGGTGCTCCTAAATAACCTCCACCATAGGATCTTCCATTTGCTATAACACACAATAAAAAATCTCCATTAATAATCTCACAGTCATCTATTTCTATTTCTAAATTAGTACACATTTTATTGATTAGTGAATAAAATACCGAAAGTGTATAGGCACCTTGTCCACTAATTAAAGGAATTTTTTTGAACTTAACCATATTTTCAGCAACTTTAGCATCAAATCCAATATTGCATAGATTAATAGAATATTGACCATTTACATTTAATAAATCTACTTCTTGTAATTTTGATTTTATTTGTTTATCTATATCATAAAATCCTATTTGTGACTGAAAGTTTCTTACAAAATCATTTCCTGTTCCATATGGAATAACTGAAACACTTGCATTTTCGTATCCTATAATTCCGTTAATAACTTCGTTTAAAGTTCCATCTCCTCCACATGCATAAAATCTTAAATTTCCTTCCTGACTTTCACATACATTTTTAGTATATATAGTTGCATCATTTTTATTTTTAGTTACGTAAATGCTATATTCTTCAGGTGAATCTTCAAATATTTTATTTATATCACTACTAATTTTTTCAGAAATATCAGTTTTCCCAGCTTTAGGATTTATCACAAAAAAATGTTTGTTTTTTGTCATTATTGTACCTCTCCAATTTTCTATTTAATAAGGTATATTGTTTTTTTATTTAATTTATATTTTTCATTGCTCTATAAAGTATTTAAATTAAGTATACTATATAACATTATATTAATCATTATTTTTTGTGAGTCAAAAAACTTTATTATAGAAAAATTAAAAAAAAGAAATTATAAAAAAGTTATTCTTAAAATAAACATTTCATAATTTCTTAGATAATAAAATTAAAATTAAATATTAGTCTTTTTAAGTTTAATAGAAGTTGTAATTTAGGTCTTATTGTATTTATAAATAAGCATTTAATTTTGCATTTGATAACATAAGCTTAATTCTATTTTCCTGATTTATTTGAGATTGAGATGGATCATAGTCTATAACTACAATATTAGCCTCAGGGTTCTTATCAAGTATTTTTCTAATAGCACCTCTTCCTACTATGTGGTTTGGCAAACATCCAAATGGCTCTGCACATATAATATTATTGGCTCCTGTATGTATAAGTTCTAACATATTAGCAACTAAAAGCCATCCTTCGCCCATTTTAACGCCATAACCAATATATCCATCTGCCATTTTTCTTATTTCTTCAAAATCTGTAGGTTCTTCAAATTTAGAATATTTTTTTATATTTCTATTTATTTTACGTTGAAGTTTTAAAATAAATTTATAAGCTATTTGCGCTAGTTTAGATTTTAAAAATCCTCTTTTATAAAGCTTATAATCCATTACTGAATTTAAGATACAGTAATTAACAAAATCCATAAGGCCTGATTGTACAACTTCTGCATCTTCTTTTATCAAAAACTCTTCAAGATGATTATTCCCCATCCTTGAATACTTCATATATATTTCTCCAACTATTCCCACTTTAATTTTTAACTTATCATTTATTTCAATTGAATCAAAGGCCTGTATGATTAATTTTGATATTTTATTTATTTTAAAGTATTTAAATCCAGAAAGTTTTGTATTCAAAGTTTCAACTAATTTATCTAATATCTTATCAGTTTCTCCTTTATTAACTTCATATGGTTTAACTTTATTATATAGGCACATAATCAAATCACCATATATAATTCCATAAACAGCTTTTAAAATGATTATTGGAGTTAATTTTAATCCTGGATGTTTTTCTATTCCAGATAAACTTAATCCTATAGCAGGAACATAATCAAAATCACTATTTTCAAGAGCTCTTCTAATTAAGTGAATATAATTTGAGGCTCTACATCCACCTCCAGTTTGCGTCATAAGCAGTGCAGTTTTTTCTGTATCATATTTACCACTTTTTAAAGCAGATATAAATTGTCCTATAACTATCATTGCTGGATAACATATATCATTATTAGAATATTTAAGTCCTTCATCAATTATTTTTGAAACATCATCTTCTAAAAATTCGATATCAAACCCATAATCCTTTAAAATTTTATCTAGTATCTTAAAGTGAATTGGTAACATATTGGGAACTAGTATTTTATATGCTTTTTTCATATCTTCCGTAAAAACTTTATAATCATAATTCATATATTTATCACCTACTCTTAATTGCTTCAACCATACTTCTTATTCTTATTTTAGCTGCTCCTAAATTACTTGTCTCATCTATTTTTAATTGTGTATACAGCTTACCCTTTGATTCTAAAATTCTCTTAGTTTCATCAGCAGTTATAGCATCCGTTCCACATCCAAAAGAAACTAATTGAACTAATTGCATGTCCTCATTTTTAGTAACAAAATTTGCTGCATTAAATAATCTGGCTTGATATGTCCATTGATTTAACATTTTTATTTTTGTATCTTTTTTATCTATTGATATTGAATCTTCTGTTAAAATAACTAGTCCTAATGAATTTATCATTCTGTCTATCCCATGATTTATTTCCTTATCAACATGATATGGTCTTCCGGCTAAAACAACAATTAATAAGCTATTTTCTCTAGCGTATTTAATTGCTTCTTTGCCTCTTTCTAATATATCTAATTTATAATTTTTATATTCCTCGATTGCTTTATAATAAGCTGTTTTCACTTTTTCTTTTGTTATATTATTATATCTATCTTTTAAGCTATTATATATATTTTTAATGGTACTTTTATCAGAATTTAAATCTAAGTATGGCATTATATAATCAATTTCTCTTATTCTAGAGATATTATTTTTTACAACCTCTGGATAGTAAGCCACAACAGGACAATTAAAACAATTATCTGATATTCCTTCATCAAAATTATATGTCATGCATGGATAAAAAATCTTTTGAACACCTTTATTTATAAGACTTTCAATATGTCCATGAACCAATTTAGCTGGATAGCAAACTGTATCAGAAGGAATAGTATGTTGTCCTGTTAAATAAAGTTTTTTTGAAGATTCCTCTGATAAAATA